>OLHY01000043.1_pt1 | contig 41264 bp, 36 predicted proteins | sample 1609411 | NCBI WGS metagenome assembly OLHY01 (sample SAMN05416817, study PRJEB24817) | seawater metagenome | isolation source: Sea water | place: Canada:Atlantic | collected 2013-07
ACGAGATTGCCTCTTGTCTCGTGGGCTCGGAGATGTGTATAAGAGACAGCCTACGCACCCTTTACGCCCAGTAAATCCGAACAACGCTTGGGACCTCCGTATTACCGCGGCTGCTGGCACGGAGTTAGCCGTCCCTTCCTCTTTTGCTACTATCAGCTTTTGATCTATTAAACCAAAAGGTTTGTTCACAAATGACAGGGGTTTACAATCCGAAGACCTTCATCCCCCACGCGGCGTCGCACCATCAGGGTTTCCCCCATTGTGAATGATTCTCGACTGCTGCCACCCGTAGGTGTCTGGACCGTGTCTCAGTTCCAGTGTGGCCGATCGTCCTCTCAGACCGGCTACCCGTCTTAGCCTTGGTGAGCTTTTACCTCACCAACAAGCTGATAGGGCGCGGGCTCATCGTAAAGCGCCAGGCCCGAAGGTCCCTAGCTTTAATGGAACAGGGATGTCCCTGTCAGATCACATTCGGTATTAGCTTTGATTTCTCGAAGTTATTCCGAACTTTACGGTAGATTACCCACGTGTTACGCACCCTTTCGCCACTAAAAATACTCAGTATTGCTACCGAATATTTTCCGTTCGACTTGCATGTCTTATCCACGCCGCCAGCGTTCGTTCTGAGCCAGAATCAAACTCTCCGACTAATTATATATGTTGAGCATTTCAGTATTGCTACTGAAAGCGCATTCTTAAAACTCTTGTTTTCCGAAGAAAACATCAAGGGCTCATGCTTAATCGCACAATTCAATTTTCAAAGAACATTGTTCCTTTAGGACAGGAACATCAAAGTCATTAGGGGCCAAAAAAACTGAGAGCCGATTTCTTTCGAAGTCGTATCGGCATCTCAGTAGCCAATTAATGACGAGCTGTGTTTTATGTTTTTCAGCTCCGTCAGTCAACAGTAATTTAAATCTTTTTTACAAAATCTTTTAAACCACCTCGCCACTTACGTTCTTGGTTCTAAACGTGTCGCGTCGACGGGTTGGACACTATGTTTTTTCGATTTATCGGTCAACAGGATTTTAAATCTTTTTCTTCAACCTATCGGGCTCAATGGGGCAGGCTCTTACTGGACGTAAGCCTGTAAAAAGCCAACCTCAGAACACATTGACCCCATGCAGTGTTGCATGAGGTCACTTTGATGTAGATTATTTTACCTACAATCACCCACAATCTACCCCATGGAATTAATGGCTTTTTCGCATCAAATATCTATTTTTCAAGCCCTGAACTGCTCCGCATTTCTGTTACACCATGGGGCTTATCAATGGGGCTTGAACCAACAAAGGGTGTCTGTGACTTCCCTCCTACCAATGTGGTTAAATCTGTGAATAAGGTGCTGGCTTCAAAAATGTTTGGTTAATTTTGGAGACAGTGTCTGCGTAGCGTTTGTTTTTTCTGAGCACCTGCCAGTCAGGATCTTTGGAGAAACGACCCCATGCCGCTTTTCGCTCTGCCATGTCACTGTAGGCAACAAGGTAAATTAAATTGGGCAAGCCTGGTCCGGACAAAGCTTCGCCACAAAAGACGCTGTCAAGGCCTACGTTTTTAAAAATGTCGAATTCGCCGCTATTGAACATCTCCACTTTTAAGGCGGCTTTTTGCTCATTGTGACTTTCATACACACGGAGTTCAAAAATCCGCTCTCCCGTTCGTGGAATTTTGACGTAGGGGTAGTCATCAAAAGGGCGCATGAGCGTGCTTTCGATTCTTGTATAAGCTGGGTCCCCTTTTGGTGTGGAAAGGTATTCCTGACCGTTTTCAACCAAACCACTGTCCTCACTCAGTGTCCGCCGCATGTCGTAATAAGACTCAAGCGTCGGATAAGGAATCAATGCATGAATGGAGTGGTCTTGTTCTCCATCTTTGGGTTGAGAATGGAAGACACCTACAGGCTTGATGCCTTGTCTGTTCAACGCCGGAATGGCAGCATTTTTTAAAAATCGATCCACCATCGCTTGTTTGGAAGCGGATTCAATATGCCAACGTCGCCACTCAAGTAACTTGGGGCTTTTTGCTTCGTTGTGGTGATCTGCTTTTAGCTGGTGAGATTGGGTCATACCCACCGCAGCGGCGGATGCAGTAGCTGAATGAATGAATTGTCTTCTGTTCATGATCGTTTTGGATATCATGTCACAGTTAGCCTCGAAAGAGCCAAAATACAAGCTTTCAAATCACGAGGTTTTGCCAACTATTTGCTCCTCTATTCTAAGAGCCACAAGGGTGGCTCTGCGACAACATCAAAATGAATTTAAAGGCGCGCAAGTTTTAAAACTTTCAACATCCTTTTTGAATAATGAAAGTTTCATGCATTTGAAGTGATAGTTATCGCTGGACATCCTTCTTCAAACAGATCAACCCATGATCGTATTTACGGATACGTAAGAAAAATAAATATTTGGCAAGGATGTTTTCCTGTCGAGGCGTGCAATTGGCAAAACTGAGACTCTGGGTTGTTTGTCACTCGGCAAAATGCAAAATGACATCAGAATCACTCTCCCCTAGGAACATAACACACTGACAGCAAACGCTGAATCGAGCCTTTTCAGATAGTTGGCTTGCAGGAAGATGCAAGACGGTTGAAATCCTTTGAAGCATTTCGATCTCAACAGGCTAGCGAAAGTCTTTTGAGTTCTTAAGCGTATGGGCCGGTGTTACAAGTGCCGGATCCGATCACGATATTTATCGGCAAGCCGAGTGTTGTGATCGTCTCCATTGCTGTTGCTACTGATGTAGATTTCAGGATCGATTCCATTTGACTTCATGTGTGAAACGGCAACTACCATTACCAAATTCACCAAGAGAGCTCCGGTGATGGTTGACGTCGGAGCAACCCGTCCAGGCACGCCGTCGATTTCAAGAGCCGCATCCCCTTCGATGCCGCAGTTATCCAGGACCAAATCCGCCGTTTCCGCCAGGTTTCCCCCCGAAGAATGACGTGTCGGCCAGGCTTTGCTGTGCTCCAAATTCACCAGAGCGATCACCTTTAACCCCAGCTCCTTGGCATGGAGCGCCATTTCGATCGGCAGAGCGTTTCGACCTGAGTTGGACGCAACCAGAAGAACATCACCTGAAGCAACTGGATACTGACTGAGTAATTCTTTCGCCGCTCCCTCTTTCCGTTCAAATGCTGTCGCAGCTTCAGCCCCGGCCGTAAAATAAACCATTGGATCGAGAAAAGGAATGGCCCTTGCCAGGCCGCCTGCTCGATGAAAGACCTCTTCAGCCAACATGCGTGAGTGTCCCGTGCCGAAAGTGTAAAACCAGTGATCACCCGCAAGGGCATCGCCGATCCATTGCCCGGCAGTTTGAATCGAGGACCATTGGGTTTCACGAACCTGACGGACCTGACTGGCAACGATGTCCAAATAACGTTGCGCATCATTCATGGGATCTTTCATATGGGTCATTGGTTCCTAAAATTCTTCCGGCTTCAAGTTTTTTCCCAAATAAAGCACTTCTTCCCTGGGCAAATCCGCATACTCCAGTTTGCGGAACCCTATTTTTTTAAAAAAGGATAGCGCACTGTGGTTTTCCGGATGCATTCCCAGATGAACGCCAGGACAGCCTTGCTTTTGAAGCACCTGAAATAATTCCTGAATCCAGTTACTTCCGTTTCCCATGCCTCGAACATGCTCGAGCAATGCAATATGAAAATGAGCAGGATAGTCATGCAACCATTCGGGACGATACATTGAATAATCGAACAGGAAAGCCAACAAGGAATCGTCTGGACTCTCAGATACTCCATCATGAAGCTGAACTTGCCTGCCCTTTTGGATTCCTGGAAGCCACTCGGTCAAAAACCAGTTTTGATAGCTTATTGTGTCACTGACGGCCGCAAGGTATCCACAAAGCCCAAGATTGTTCTCCATGACCCAAACCATCTCTGGCTGATGATGCAGGTAGGAGCCCAGATAAAGATCACCAAGCAGGAGGGTATCTTCATAAATATGGCGGGCATCGTGACCTGCATTTGCAGTTCGGATACATATTTGATAAAGAGCCTTTTTGTCTCCAACTTGATAAGGGCGTTTGTCGGGGCGATTGTATTGTATTAAGCTCATTTGCGGAGTTTACGATCTCTTTTGCCTTCGAAGCCAAAGACCACAGGAAAAACGACAGATTGATTGAGATAAAGCACGGCGTTACAGAAACAATGACGTCCATGGTATAGATGGTTGCATCAAACATGCGCAAGGTGTAACGTCTACATAATTTACGATGCCAAAGAACGCACCAAAAAATAACAAACCAGACGAAGACAACGAAAATGGCGAAATGAAAGTTCCGCCAAAGACTCTTCTGATCTGGATAGCCATCCTGGGACTTATTCCATTGATCATGTTCCTGCAACGCCAGAATGAAGCTGGTAATCAGGAAACCATCAACTATGCCGAGCTACAGTTCATGGTCGAAAACGACCTCGTGGAAAAAGGTGTGATCAACTACGATCCGCAGAGTCGACTTCAAGAGATTACTGGTCTCTATAAAGAGCACACAGTCAGCAATAACGGGCAGATAGACTACATTTTGGATGAGGATCAAGCTCAGTCAATGAAGGCCTTTCACATCAAAACGGTCTTGATGGAACCTCTGGAGATAAAGATGCTCGAAAGCTCGAAATTTCGAGCTACCCAACCAAATACCATGCTGACGGGTTTCCTGTTCTCAATTTTGCCGTTCCTGATCATTGCAGCTCTGGTATACTTCTTTCTCATCAGACAGATACGCAACGCAGGTAAAGGAGCCCTGAGTTTTGGGAAAAGCAAGGCCCGCATGCTGAGCAAAGATAAAAATCGCACCACTTTCAAGGATGTTGCAGGTGTAGATGAAGCAAAGGAGGAGGTTTCCGAGCTGGTAGAATTCCTGAAGGATCCGAAAAAATTCCAGAAACTCGGGGGTCGTATACCGAAAGGAATCCTGATGATAGGTTCACCCGGCACAGGCAAGACACTCCTAGCCAAAGCAATTGCAGGGGAGGCCGATGCATCGTTTTTCAGTATCAGCGGATCCGATTTCGTCGAGATGTTCGTTGGTGTAGGAGCAAGCCGAGTAAGGGACATGTTTGAACAAGCCCGCAAGAGCACCCCGTGTCTTATTTTCATTGATGAGATCGATGCAGTGGGTCGCAGTCGCGGTCATGGACTGGGCGGAGGCAACGACGAGCGTGAACAGACACTGAATGCATTGCTGGTAGAGATGGACGGATTCGACACACAGGAGGGAATCATCATTATTGCGGCAACCAATCGCCCGGATGTGCTGGACCCTGCTCTGCTTCGGCCCGGTCGATTTGATCGCCAGATTTCGGTTAATCTACCCGACATCAAAGGTCGTGAGCAGATCCTTAAAGTCCATGCCAAGAATGTCAAACTAGGCCCAGATGTGGACCTGGGCGTCATAGCACGCGGCACTCCGGGCTATTCCGGCGCAGAGCTGGCCAATCTTCTCAACGAAGCTGCGCTCATTGCCGCACGCGCCAATCGTAAGTCCATCGGCATGTTGGAATTGGAAGAAGCTCGTGACAAAGTGAGGTGGGGTCGTGAGCGAAGAAGTCTGGCCATGACAGATGAAGACAAGAAAATCACTGCATGGCACGAAGCAGGCCATGCCATTGTCAATGTCATGCTGGAGCATACCCACCCTCTTCACAAGGTCACCATTATTCCCCGTGGGCAGTCTCTGGGTTCCACAATGTCGCTTCCAAAGCAGGATATTTTAAACCGTCAGAAAAAAGAAATGGAGGACATGATTGCCGTCACCATGGCGGGCCGCATCGCAGAGGAAGTTGTCACAAATGATATGTCCACAGGAGCCGCAGGTGATATTCAGCAAGCCACTCAATTGGCGAAAGCCATGGTCTGTCAATACGGCATGAGCAAACGCCTGGGAATGGTGCAATATGGAGGAGACGACAGCGATTACGTTTTTCTAGGTAAGGACATGGCAAGATCAAAGGCCTACAGCGAGCACACGTCTCAGGAAATCGATACAGAGGTGAAGCGCCTGATCGATGATGGTTTCAACACAGCAAAGTCTTTGATCGATGATAACAGGCTGAAACTTGAATTGATTGCCAACAGCCTTCTGGAATACGAAACACTGGATGGGGCTCAAGTCGAAGAAATCGTTCGTACAGGAAAGTTCAATCCACCTCAAGCACCAACGGATCCGCCCACTCCACCCATGGGGGCTCAGGCAGTCACGTCGACACCGGAGCCTGAGACACCCAAAACTGAATTGGACCCAGGATTTGGAGGAGCGTCTCCAGCGACTGCCTGACCTAGGAATTACTGATGAGTGGAGAGGACACCCGCCATCCTTTGATCGTCGCGCCGTCCTTGCTAGCGGCGCATTTTGGCCATTTTCACAGGGATTCAGAGCGTGTCGGACGTTCTGGAGCGGAATGGCTTCATCTGGACATCATGGATGGGCATTTCGTGCCCAACCTGAGCTTTGGTCCAGATGTGGTCAAGGCCCTGAGAAAGCACTCTTCCTTGCTATTCGACGTTCACCTGATGTGTTCAAAACCTGATGCCCTGCTGAAGCTATTTAAAGAAGCAGGAGCAGATGCCATCACGATTCATGCAGAGTTAGGCAGGAGAGTAGAGGATCTCATCTGGCAGATTCGCTCATTAAATCGGAAAGTAGGCCTGGCGGTGAACCCGCCTACTTCCATCAAGGATGCAGAACCTTATCTGGATAAGATTGATCTTCTTTTGGTGATGACAGTCAACCCAGGATTCGGAGGGCAATCGTTCATTGAAGAAACACTACCCAAAATCCAACAAGCTCAAAAATGGAGGAAAGACCGCAAGCTCAATTTCCGCATCCAGGTAGACGGAGGTATCAACGACAAAACAGGCGCCATGTGCGCTCGCGAGGGTGCAGATACATTCGTAAGTGGATCCCATTTATTCAAACAACGCAACATGCGGTATGGAGTGAAAAGATTGCGTCGCGCCTGCCATGAGGCAACGGAATTTTCAGAACGCATGAAAACAGTCCAGTCGTAGGGAACATTTAGATGGCCGATCGAATCACGATTCTCTGATTTCTTACTCAGTATTTTTGGGAGGCGCTGTTCTGGTAATAAATGCAACGATGTCTTTCAGGTCTTGCAGTGAATACAAGCGGACGATGCTCTGCATTAATCTACCCTCAGTATCTCTAACATCATAACCACGCATTCCGGATTGGTATTTCCTTAATTGCTCCATCAAATACCAATCTTCCTGCACGTTCAATGGTGGCGCCTTCAGTCTCTGATTTCCCTGCCCTTGAGCCCCATGGCAGCTTGAGCAAACGGCAAACAGCACTTTCCCTCTTTCAGGATTCCCTCGTATCAACTTGAGATGATCGGGTGCCGGCAGAGATTCGATATGTGCCGCAAGCTCCTTCCAGATAATGGGATTGTCGTATTGCTTTACGACGGAGTGCATTAAGAATTCGCTCTTATTTTGTTCTTTTGCACCACGGATCCCTTGCTTGAATTTGCTTAATTGATGCATCACATACCAGGAAGGCAACCCATCGAGGATTGGACCGCGTTGCATTTCCCGGGTGCTATGGCAAACCATGCATGAGTCATATACTTCAGATGATCTGGTGCTTGCTCTTGAAATTTGTGATTCAGCAAGCGTGGGGTTCAAGGGAACCATCAAAAGCGCGACACAGGACACGACTCGTTTGAGCTGGGACATGCCTGATCGAAAGATTTGGTGTATTGCAAAACCTCGCATCTTTCCTACCATACCCCAATGCACAGCCATGAGCCAGATCATGATTGAATGAACAGAAGAACACGACAGCACCAAGCAGCATTTACACTGATCGAATTGCTGGTAGTGATCGCGATCATTGCCATTCTGGCCTCCATGCTGCTGCCAGCGCTGAGTAAGGCAAAGGAACAGGGAAAACGTGCCGTCTGCAAATCCAATCAACGTCAGGTCGTGTTGACGATGCTGGTGTACGCCAATGACAATGAGCAAAAATTTCCGGAAGGTCTGAGAGACAACGGCATTGAGCATTTCTCTTTCATACACTCCGGAGTCTTTGATTACATGCGTGTCAGAGGCGGTTTATCGACAAATTCCTTCAGTTGCCCAAACAACCAGAAGTGGTTTCGTGTGCAGCCCGGCGTAGGTTACCGCCTGGGCTATTACTTTCTCTGGGGGCACAGGACCGACAAGGACCTACGTGACCGCAGTCCCGATTATCAGGATGATCCATGGCCCTGGGACTCCCCTCAGCGAGCCACAGATGATCCAAACCTTCCCATGATCAGTGATGTTATTGAGAAAGGCACCGTGAATCCCCCCATTACCTCGTCACCTCACGGCGGCACAGGGCCGGTGAAAAGTGGCGAGAACTCATTTCCTGAGCCTGAAACCATCAAATCTCAAGGTGGCCATGTCGGCTTGGTTGACGGTTCCGTCAACTGGCGAAAACAATCAGAGATGCGACCCCACAATGCCACCATCCCTTCAGGTCGCATCATTGGATATTGGTAATCAAATATCGAACAAAACCCCCAAAGAAAATGTCACCCACAAGTTATGCTTTAGGACTGGATTACGGCACCAATTCAGTGAGATGCCTTATCATTGACGCTCAAAGCGGCCAGGAAGCAGCAAGTGCTGTGGCCCTTTATGAGCATGGACAGCAAGGGATTGTAAGCAACCCAAAAATACCTGATTTGGCGCGCCAGCATCCAGAGGATTATTTGAAGGGGGCCGTTGCCTCGGTGAAAAAGGCATTAATATTAGCAGCTGAAAACAATACACAATTCCATCCTGATCAGATTCTGGGAATTGGTATCGACGCGACTGGCAGCACTCCCATGCCCATCGACAAAAATGGGAATTCCCTTGTCAGACAGCCCCAGTTTGCTGATGAGCCTGCTGCCATGGCGTGGCTATGGAAAGATCATACGGCATCCGAAGAAGCACAAAAGCTGACAGCAGCAGCCTCCGAGGATAAGCCTGAGTATCTGGAGAAATGCGGCGGCAACTATTCATCAGAGTGGTTCTGGGCAAAACTGTGGCGCTGTGCGCAGTCAAATCCGGAAGTGGTTGCCGCTGCATATAGCTGGATTGAAATATCCGATTGGATACCGGCAGTTTTAACGGGCAAAGAACAAAACCCTGTTCGAAACATTTGTGCTGCTGGCCATAAAGCCCTCTACAACACCGATTGGGGGGGCTATCCTGACGAGGCCTTTCTGGCAGCACAGCACCCAGAGCTGGCAAGAATCAGAAGATCTCTGGACGATGCCATAGTCCAGCCAATCCACGAACCAGCAGGACATTTGAGTCCATCCTGGGCATCGAAATTGGGGCTGAAGCCAGGAACTCCCATTGCGACAGGAGCGTTGGATGCCCACATGGGAGCAGTTGGCTGTGGAATCAAGCAAGGTACGATGGTCAAAATCATGGGAACTTCGACTTGCGATATTATCGTAGTACCACAAATACAGGAACTGCCGTTCATTCCTGGGTTATGTGGAATTGTGTCTGAGTCCGTCTTACCCGGTCATCATGGATTGGAGGCAGGACAATCTGCTGTTGGCGATTTATTTGGTTGGTGGGTAGATAATATTCTAGGTGATTCCGCTCATACGCATGCTTCCTTGACTGATGAAGCAATTTTACTGAAACCTGGAGAAACTGGTTTATTGGCTCTGGACTGGAATAATGGGAATAGATGCCTGCTGTGCGATCCACAGCTCACGGGACTGATTCTAGGCCAAACCATACAAACCAGACCATCAGAGATATACCGTGCATTGATCGAAGCAACTGCGTTTGGAGCGAGGATGATTCTTGAGCAAATGGCCCGCCATGGGATTCCGGTAAATAAAGTCATTGCTTGTGGTGGCTTGGCAGAACAAAACCCCATGCTCATGCAAATTTATGCAGATATTACACATTGCGAGATCCTGATTTCCGGCTCCAATCAAACGTGTGCACTAGGGGGAGTCATCGCAGGAAGTGTGGTTGGAGGCATTTACCCAGACATCATGACAGCTCAAAGCCATTTGACCTCTACCAAATCAATGAGTTACAAGCCGAACCAGGCCTCAAGGATCGTTTACGATTGTTTGTTCAATCTTTACCGGCAGCTGCACGATTCATTCGGCGCTCAATCGAATCCCAATCCCAGCATGCACGGCGTCATGAAAGAGCTTCTACTGATCCGCCAAAAAGAACGGATTTAAGCCGTTTTTTCTTTCACAAAACTTCCCATAATCAAGCTCCGATGCATTGAAACTCTCAAGCCTCCATCAGAATGCGTGAATGGAAAATCGAATACGATCGCCCAAAGGGATGCAAATAAAGATAGTGCCGCTGAAAAGTCACCTCCACACAACGGTTTCGGAAGAAACTTGAAATGAACTGATTTCTACCTAAAGTTTTCGTTCTGGAAATCATGAGTTTCAGAAGCTCAAAGGCTCGAAAAGAATCTTTCAGTGTTTTTTGTTAACTAAGCTCATTACCGAAATATTTGGATAAGAAGCAACCAGAAACATCTACTACCGGCACGCACAAAGAATATTGCCAAAACCACACGCATCCATTTCGATGTGAGAACCCGGCCACCGCTCAGCCGAAATAGCGAAGACATGCGAGAAACAGTATACTTATTTTTGCAGTCAGATATATCTTTCAAATTCGTCGAAGGAATGGCCACTGGAGATTCAGGCGGATTTCACAATAAAAAAATTTAACGAGAACATGACTGAGAATCTGAGCAAAGAAATGGATGAAGTGTCCACAAAGTTAAAGGGCCTTTATCGTGACATTGGGAAGGATGGCACCATGGAATTGGTTTCAGATTTTCTGGAGAGCACTCCTGAGCGGTTGAATGAAATGTTAGAGAGTCTGAGCTCGCCTGACCTGAAAAATTTAAGAAGACTGGCCCATTCTTACAGGTCTGTGTGCCAGATCTACGGCTTGAATTTGATGTCAAGCATATGTGCGGATCTGGAGAAATCCGCCTTGGGGGAAGACAAGGTGTCTTCTGAAAAACTGATTAAACAACTTAAAGAACTCTTCAGGGCGGTCGTGCCAGTGATGAAGGGGAATCATTGCTCGGAAGAAATGGGAGAGAAATAAAAAGCTGTATTGAGCTCAGTCCATTTCTCGCTCAGAACACTTCTCAAATCTATTTCAGCTCCTTCTTCTAACAGGCAGTTGTTGACTTCCCCGCACGATCTCCGTTTCAATCTTGCCCATGATTAAGTCGATGACCGGCTATGGCCGTGGAGAGAGCGTGGACAAAGGGTATCGAGTGGTTGCGGAAATCAATTCTGTCAACCGAAAACAACTCGAATTTGCAATGTCTTTACCTCGGGAATTTGACGCCCTGGAAGGCAAGCTACGCTCTTACTTGAGTGGTTTTCTGTCAAGAGGACGTATTCAGGTAAGAGTACAACTATCCGATCTGGAAGGCAACGATTGCGCAGAACCCCGCATCAACCAGCAATTAGCTGAAACCTCTATCAAATCGCTTCAATCACTCGCATCCAAGATGGGCACGAGGACGGAGGTCAATTTGGAGCTTCTGACCCGTATTCCGGGTGTCTTGAAAATTGATCCGAAAATCCCGGATGCAGAGAGCATCTGGTCGACCCTGAAATCAGCCGTTGAACAAGCCATGAAAGGTTTGATTTCAATGAGAGAAACCGAAGGCATGCACCTTCACAAGGATTTGACAGAACGTATCAAGTCCATGCGTGAATCCCTTGCACAAATCCAGACAAAAGCTTCAGAGCTGCCGGCTAGGCATCGACAACTGTTGATGGATCGATTAAAGCATGCGGGACTTGATCAGATCGACCTCACCGATGAGCGCATACTGAAAGAACTGGTCTTGTTTGCTGACAAAAGCGATATAACCGAGGAAATCACCCGGCTTGAAAGCCATTTTGAACATTTCAACTCACTTTGTGAGAAGCAGCAACAAGTTGGACGCAGTCTGGATTTTCTGGCTCAAGAAATGTTCAGAGAAATTAATACGATCGGATCCAAAGCTTCCAACCATGAAATCGCACACATTGTGGTAACGTTAAAGACAGAATTGGAAAAATTCCGCGAACAAGTTCAAAATCTTGAATAAGGAGCCATACTATCGCTACCAGTCAACATATCCCCCTTTTGCTTTTGATTACGGCGCCTTCAGGTTCTGGCAAAACCACCCTGTGCCAGAATTTAATGAATGCAGAACCACAGGTAAGCCGGGTCATTACCTGCACCACGCGCTCCCCCAGAGCCAACGAAAGGCAAGGGGTTGATTATCACTTTCTGGACAAGAAGGCCTTTGAAGAGGGAATCCAGAACGCCGATTTTCTGGAATATGCCGAGGTCTATGGAAACCATTATGGAACTCGAAAGAAGGATATCTTTAATCAACTTGAAGAAGGCCAGGATATATTGCTCAATATCGACGTGCAAGGGGCAGAAAATATTCGTAACCACGCAAAACATGACCCCAAACTCCATAAATCTCTCGTCACCGTATTCCTGAGCCCTCCGAGTTTTGGTGAACTTGAAAGTAGGCTAAGAAACCGGGATACCGATCAACAAGAGGTGATTCTCAAGCGACTGGCTCACGCAAAAAGAGAAATTGAGCATTGGGAGTTCTTTGATTTCCTGATTATATCGGGTTCTGTGAAAGAAGATTTACGCAGGCTGCAAGGCATCGTTCAATCGGAACGCTTGAAAGCGCATCGTCAACAGCTTCCCGCTGCGATTCAAAATGCGTTGGAAAATTGACTTAATAAAACGCATAGGAAAAAATGAGCAAGAAGATCGCACTCGGTGTCACAGGCTCAATTGCTGCTCACAAAGCCATTGATATTGCCAGCGAACTCACCAAAAAAGGACATCAAATCACGGTCATAATGACTCAGGATGCACAAAAATTCATCACTCCTCTGCCGTTCAAAACACTTTCACGCCGCCCCGTCATCACCGACTCATATGACGAGGAAGATGGTTGGAAACCTGCGCATATTCGTTTAGCAGATGAGGCAGACCTGCTTTTAGTCGCGCCCGCCACAGCAAAGACAATAGCTGGTTTATCACTGGGATTGGCAAACGATGCACTGACATGCGTTGCACTCGCTTTGAATCCAGAGGCAAAAGTCCTTCTCGCTCCTGCCATGAACGGTAAAATGTGGCAGCACCCCGCCACTCAAGCACACGTCAGCACCTTGGCTGCACGAGGAGCTCAATTTATTGGCCCTGAGGAGGGTATGTTATCATGCGGTTACGAAGGTGTCGGCAGGTTGTGGAAAACCCATGAAATCGTAGATAAGGCATTGGAATTGCTAGCATAGATCCAATGTCCTGATCTCGCGCCATGTCATTCGATCGATTAGCAAGTTTCTTCAAAAAACGCTGGCCTCATCTGGAAAAAAACCGGGATGTGGAAAGCAAACGCATCGCAAGCCGCATCAAAACAGTTGAGTGCGACTTTGGGCTACCCGTCAAAGCTTGCCTACTTCTACTACTTGGCTACTACCTGTTTTTTTCAAACTGGGTACACGATGTGGCCAATACCCGCGAGGTAGCTTTGACCATTGTGCGCCAGTTTTTCATTATCTACACCTTCCTCAACATAGGCTGTGGAATCATGATTGCGGGAATGAAGCAGCTTCCACTTTGGTTCAATCAACTGATTGTCCTTGCCATCAGCGTCCTAGATATGCTTTTCCTCTCTGCTCTGACGCTGGTAACAGGAGGATTTCAAAGCTTGCTGTTCTGGCTTTTCTTGCTCTTGATCGTTCGCAATGCTCTAAGTATATACGCTCCAACGACCCAGATCACCGTAAACACACTGACCGTCATTTGCTTCATGATGGCAGGGCTGACGGATGTTGCGATAGCCAGAGTCGAATTGGAATCCGTGAATACCAACACCGATTCTTTTGTTTTGAGACTGGTGATTCTGGGTACCATGACCTTGTGGTGCTACGGCTTTCAAACCTTGTTTGACAAGCAGAGACGGGCTGAGGATGAGTCAAGAGAATTCAAAATACGTCAAGAGCAGCTTCAGGCCACAGGCAGACTAGCAGCTGAGATAGCCCACCAGTTAAAGAACCCGCTCGGAATCATCAACAATGCTGCCTTTACCCTGCAAAGAACGGTTAAAGAGGGAAAAACGATTACGCAGCAAATCCACCTGATCAGAGAGGAAGTCCACCGATCCGACCGCATCATCACCGACCTCATGGGTTTCGCCCAACTTGCGGAAGGTTCTGTCGAACCTTTGAATATTCCAGAAGAAATGGATCAAGCCGTTGAACAAGTTTTTCCAGAGGCAGCAGATTTCAAGATGAAAATTGAACGCGACTACGCACCCGCTCTTCCAAAAGTTTTTATGCAGAGAGGGCATTTCAATGAAATCATGGTCAACATCCTTCAGAATGCAAGAGAGGCCATACCTGAAAATTGCAAAATTAAACTGACAGCCTCAGCCGGTGAGGGTTATTCAATCCTCGTCACCATTGAAGATAGCGGTCCAGGAATGTCGCAAGAGTTATTGGATCAAGTTTTTGAACCTTATTTCACGACCAAAGAAAAAGGAACCGGATTGGGCCTGGCCATCGTCAGACACAATGTAGAAATTTACGGAGGACATCTAAAGGTAGAATCACAGCTTGGCGAAGGCACCAAGTTCATACTACAGTTCCCCGCTCGAACGTTGATCAAATTGCAAAGAAATCCGGGATGAACAAAAATCTACCCCCCATCCTCATCGTTGATGATGAGAAAAATATGCGCATTTCGCTCGCAACCGTCATGAAAGATGAGGGCTATGAAACAATAGCCGCAGAATCAGCAGAGGAAGCGCTTGAAATGCTCAAGACGGAGCCATGCTTTCTTGTCATTACAGATGCTCGGCTGGGAGGGATGAGTGGTTATGAATTTCTCAAGGAGATGTCCAAGGGCAAACCTGATCTTCCCATTTTGATGATTACAGCTTATGCCACACCGAAACTCGCTGTTGAAGCAATTAAGTCGGGTGCCATTGATTACCTGGCAAAGCCATTTGCCCCGGAGGAATTACTGCACGCAGTGGCTCGATGCGCCGAGAGGCATGCACTCATTCAAGAAAACCTGGCATTGAAAAATGCCAGTAAAACCTCCTTTGGCTTGGAAAAAATCATCGGAGAATCCGCAGGTATAAATTCCATGAGGGAACTGATCAAAACAGTCGCCCCCACAAATGCCACCGTTCTGGTTCTAGGAGAGAGCGGAACCGGTAAAGAACTCATCGCTGGAGCCATCCATGCACTCAGTCAGAGAAGAGAGGAAAGCTATACGCGCATCAATTGTGCTGCCATTCCAGACCAACTTCTGGAAAGTGAACTCTTTGGTCACGAGAAAGGAGCTTTCACTGGTGCCATTAAAAATAAAGTAGGGCGTATGGAAGAGGCCGATGGGGGAACAGTTTTTCTTGATGAAATTGGTGACATGAGCCGCCCTCTGCAGGCCAAGCTGTTGCGTTTTTTAGAGGATGGAACATTCACTCGAGTTGGAGGTAACCAGGAATTACAGGTCGATGTAAGACTCATTGCCGCTACAAACAGAGATATCGTTGAAGCCATTCGTGGAAATCAGTTTCGGGAAGATTTGTTCCATCGTCTGAATGTGGTTCAATTCACTCCACCCGCTCTTAGGGAGAGGGGAGAGGATGTGATTACTTTAGCAAAGCATTTCCTCAAGTTTTTTTCGATGACGATGAATAAAACGATCGATGATTTCACAGACGAGGCAACAAGCCTCCTTCGCACGCACCACTGGCCCGGAAATGTGCGTGAACTGAGAAATGCAATCGAAAGGTGCGTTATTCTGGAAACAGGAGAGCAAATTAAGCCCTCGAGCCTTCCGGATTTCAAAGTGGAATCGCGTCTGGGAAATTCAGAACCTTCCGGGGCAAAGTCCGACGCATCCCTCGAAGAGCAATTAAAAGAGACCGAACGAGATATTATCCTGCAGAAACTTTCAGCAACAGATTTCAATATTGAAACCGCTGCTGAAACGCTTCAGTTGAAACCCCATGACTTGCGTTACAGGATGCACCAGTTGAAACTCGAGCTTGATTCGGACTAGATTTCAAAATCAGGATTAGACAACCTAACTCCCACGTGTTAAAAAACTTTTTCATGATAGAATTGAGATCAATATGGTTCCTGGCACAGTCCGATATTCATCGGATGGGATCTAGCATTCCGACTCCGGATTCGGGAACCCAGGAAATTCGATGGTTCGATGACATGGCCATCGTGATGGGGATTGGTTTGTTTTTGATGCTCGCTTTGGCTCTCTGGGTCAAGTTTTTCCGTAAATCCTCCGAGACAAGGGTTAGAGAAAAAGACGCATTCAGGAGTGTTCCTGATGGCTCTTCCCTTTCCAATGAAAACTCGGAGACGGAGAGGCGCCGGAAGAAAAGAAGACGCAGACGACGCGATCACAGACCACGTAATCCCACACTGGCTGAAACTGGGGGACTTCCGACACCAAAAGAGCTCGACGAGCAGGATTCATAGAAGACATCAATGAGTCAGGTTCAGGCCAGTAAAAATGTCACGAAAAAAAGCGCTTCCAATCTGGCGCTAGCTTTCGTGCTGCTCCCTAAACACAAGAAGGAAGCAATGTGCGCTCTCTACGCGTTCTGTAGAGAGGTGGATGATGTTGCCGACAGCGAGAAGCATTCTGTCGAGGAAAAACGAGTTGAGCTGAAGCGGTGGCGTGAAGATTTACAGCGAGCTTGTCAGGATGAGGAACCAAACATCCCCATTGTCAAAGAGCTCAAGCCAGTCATTCATGAATGTGATCTACCAGCAGAGCATCTTGAGGCTTTGATCGATGGTATGGAGATGGACCTTACCAAAGCGAGATACGATTCATGGGATGATTTGGCCAATTACTGCTATCATGTAGCCTCTGTCGTAGGTCTGTTGAGCGTTAAGGTATTCGGTTACAATCATTCCTCTCTGGATGACTATGGGTATCACCTGGGGCAGGCTTTGCAACTCACCAACATCCTGCGCGATGTGAGAGTAGATGCCGAAAAAGGCCGTATTTATCTACCTCAAGACTTGCTCAGAAAGCACGGGGTTTCGGATGATGACGTTCTGAATTACAGATTCACTCCAGACTTTCGAGCAGTTGCCAAGGCAGTTGCCGAAAGAGCAAGAGGTCATTATCGCTCGGCAAGCCAATACGTCTATCCTGATAAGAGAAGGCTTCTGGTTGCGTCCGAAATGATGGCAAGTGTCTACTGGAGAATTCTCCTGAAAATTGAAAAATCAGATTATCAGGTTTTAAGCCCAAAACTAACCAAGCTGACAAAGGCTCATAAACTTGGCATATTAGCTAGAAGTGCCGTCAGGTATTGGCTGAATATTAATTCTTCCGATTACGGGCCACGTTAGCTCTGAGCCACAACATTTCGTCGACTTCATGGCTTGGCTGTGCCTACTGCCAATGAATTTCCAGCTGGCCTGGCAAGCTGATTTTCGATGGATAGATAATGTAAACTGTTTGGCGCGAGGATTGCCAAGCCTTAATAAAATGTTCCAGTGGATAACTACGCTGAACTTCAGGACAGGCAGCTGGATCATTAATCATTGGATCACCCGATTGATCAAAACCAACCACCACCACAAGATGTCCGTCATTGTTACCTTTGACAGACTTCCCTTTAAGTAAATCATACGAGACAGAGGCAGCAACGGGCACACCGGCATCAATCAGGGCCCTCAGTTCATCTATTGCATTGAGTCGGTTCACATGAGCCCGCATATTTAAGTGCCCGCCTGCAAATGCCACGTTGAAAGCCCAATTTCCGGTACCTGGCCAACCTGGATCATAAACAAGATTGGCAGTTTCCGAAACGGAGTATCTCAAATCAGACCTTGCAAGTTTTTTAGACCAATAATGCATGATCATTGTAACGGAGGTCGGACTGCACCAAACGCCCCCACCGATGTAATCACGCTGACATAAAAGTGGAACGTCAATCAATCGGGTCTCCAGGATTGGCGAAGGTCTCAGCAGTTCATCCAAAGCGGGAGGAGGCGAAAGACAGACACCAAAAAAATCAAGGGTTCCTCCCTTGTCCTCATTCCCTGGATAAAGCCGTAATTCTACTTCACAATCCGTCGGAGTTTGCTTGAAAACCAAGGTGTCAGTATACACAACACCGTAATCATTTTTTTGATCATTGATACTAGTACGAGGCCCCATCTGATCGAGAGATTGCCCACCCTTGGCCCAACGTCCCATATTAAACATGCGTGATTTCCCTGACAAAAAAGATGCGTGAATAACAACATCCAGAAAACCATCTGAAACCGATTGAAGGTTCCATGACGGAATTAATTCACTCACTTGAAAATCAGGAAGAGGAAGGGGAAAGCGATAAACTACTTTTTCACGATCATCACGACGCGAGAGACGATGATTATCCGGGTTTTCCCATGCCAGAAAGTGATGCTTTTCTCCCATTACCAAAAGAGAGAAAACGCAGGAACAAATGACAGCTAAAAAAGTGCCCTTTTGCTGCTGAATAATTGAATGTTTCATCGGAAAAAACGGTTCTTTTAATTTTTTAGTCTTCTGCAAACAAACCCTTCATGAGTTGAAACTCCTGCTGAGCCACTTCCTGATATTTGAATTCCCTGGCATGCACTTTACCATTTGTCCCTGAGCGCTCCATTTCCCCTGAATCATCAAGCAAAGAAAGCACGACTTGCGCTGCCTGCAGTTTGGATTTCATTGGAACAAAATGTAAAACATCCGCAAATAATTCCTTGAATACAGGTAATTCATAAGCAACCACCGGCAGTCCAGCGGCTAGAAATTCGGTCACGCTCAAACCCCACCCTTCCTCGAAGGAGAGACTTAAACCTAGCCTGGATTGTCGTAGCAGTTTATTTTTGGTACCTTCATCAATTCCACCGGTAAATGTGACGGAGTCGAGTAAACCTCGAGCTTCAAACCCCTCCATCAACGCCTTTCTGTGAGGGCCCTCGCCGATCACTACCATACGCGACTTGGGTCTATTCTTGAGCACCATTCCCCAGACTTCCGCGAGATCGAACACACCCTTTTGCTCATGCATACGCCCCAGGAAAACGAGGTCAAATTGCGCTTCTTCGCGGGGAGTATCGTCTATTTCGGTGAAATCCAAGCCACAACCTATCACGTGTGCTTTTCGCTCTTTTAATTTGAGTTGAGCAGCCAAGGCAGTGAAATCCTTTTCAACAGGACGACTGAGGCACATGATCAAGTCTGCATGGCGACAAGCCAGACGCATGCTCCATTTTTCTGATTTTAAAAACAAGCGATCGAAAAAGGAATGACGTCCTGCTTGAGAATGAAGTAAGTGTTGTATTTTGACGACAAGTTTAGCCTTACAACGGCGAGCCATGATAAGCGCTGGATACACCTCAAAAATTAGAAAATTCGAGGCATAAACAACCCCGTAATCGCAAGATGAAGATATAAGATGCGCGGAAACTAAGCGGAATCCAAACGCAGGAAAATAACGCCAGGTTTGATCAATATATTCACTGGCGTCAAAAATCGGATCAGAGCACAGACGCCCACAAAAAGGCAATTGAGATGCAACCTGCGGAAAACCAGCCTTGGCCATCATGAAATCGACCTGATGCCCCATATCAACCCAAGCTCTGGCCATCAGTAAATAATGCTTCAACACTCCAGACATGGAAGTGCCATCGTTCAAGCTGTTGTGAACTATGAGAATTTTCAATATCCGGCTATTCTGAGCCATGCATCTGCGACCAATCAACTCTTATCATATGGATCACTGGATTCATTTTTTTCAAACAAGAAAGTATTGATGGCAGCTATCAAAGCCTCTTTGGAGGAAGGTTTAATCATCAGATGATCGAAAACCGAGGTTTCAGACTGATTGAGCACATTTTGTTGAGCATCAGCGGTCAAGGCTATAATGACAGGGCGGACTATCCAACATTCTGTTGAGGATAAAGATTTTATCTGTCGTGCTGCTTCCCTTCCATCCATGACCGGCATACGAATATCCATCCAAATCATATGCGGTCTCCATTCCTGCGCCGCATTCACTGCCAGTAAACCATTGGTCACTATTCTTAACTCGTAACCATAAGGCACCAGTATCGCTCTAATCAACTTGGCATTCACTGGATCATCTTCAGCCACCAGAATCCGTACTTCCGTCGGGGAAAAAGTTACTTCACTAGATGGCTCGGCCTCGGGACTTTCATCCCGAGCAGGATGTCCAACATCAACCAGAGAGGAGACTGGTAGTTTTAAGTGTACCTTGGTTCCGAGCCCAAGTTTGCTCTGAACCTTAATTTCACCGCGTAGCAGTTCAACGTAATGTTTGCAAATTGAAAGCCCAAGCCCAACGCCCTTTTGAGTTTGTGAATCTACTCCACCCTGAAAAAATGGCTTAAACAAATTAACCATATCATTTTCAGAAATCCCTACCCCAGTGTCGGCAACCGTTAATTGTATTGTCGTCGGCCTCAAATACTCATCTCCCCTCTGCGGACCGGGTGAAAACTCCCATTCACAATCAACGGATATTGAGCCACTTCGGGTATTCTTCATTGAATTGCCAACGAGGTTTAAAAGTATCTGCTTGATCTTGTCGGGGTCGCTTCGAAACCGCTGAGGCAGGTCATCCGGAATCCTCCAATGCAATGGGACATCACCACTGGACTCATGCATCGAAAGCATCCCTTTTAATTCGTCAAATAGCAGACTCGAATCGAATTCCGTTTCAACAATTTTATCTTTGCCTGCATCAGATTTGCCTAATTGAAGGATATTATCGATCAAACTCAACAAGTGATTACCACTGGCGCTTATGATTTGTAATGATTCCTGCTGGTCTTTGGTAAGATTTTCAGCCCTCGCTATGAGTTGACTAAATCCGATAATAGGGTGGAGAGGGGTTCTTAATTCATGGCTCATACTGGTGAGGAAAACACTCTTGGCTTTATTCGCCTCATTAGCATTTGCCATGGCAAGTTCCAAGGTTTTGGTCCTTTCACTCACTGTCGATTCAAGCAATTCACGATGCGATTCAAGTTCCTTCGTGCTGTGATTAACGAAGGCGGTCATTCTGTTGAAAGAGGAGGTGAGAACACCTATTTCATCCATACAAAGCACAGGAAGCGTTGTGTCTAAATTCCCTTGATTGACTCGACGCACTCCGCCCAACAGGATGAGTAGAGGCCGGATCAGTGACTGGTGAAATAATATAGGTATTCCTACCAGCACGATCAGACAACCAATGATCAAAGATAATATGAAAATCTTGGCATTAGGAAATCCCGCTTGGCCTATCATCAGGTTTTGATCATAAACCATCCCATTGGAAGTGATGCGTGAAACAGCAGGAGATTTCTCACTGAGGTGCAATCGATCAGGTTTCGGGGAACTATCTCCCCGCACGAAACCGTATAGGCGCACATCTACGGGGCGATCTACGTGGCTATAAATAATGTCTCTTGATTGCATTTCGCCATAATTGAGCTGGATCGTTCCATCGCTGTGCAGAACAATTTGAAATGAATGCTTCAGTGCCGTATTTCGTTTGGACGGAATATTAATCCATGAGAAAACAGCACGCTCGGCTGAGATGTTCGTAAAAAGGCCTCCTCCTTCCTCGATTGCATTTTCATAGGTTTCCATCAAAGCCGCAACAATCAGCGGGCGATGACCGTAATGAAGTTCTAATGCCCCAGGTTTGACAGCATTCTGAAAAGAAACGTAACCGTGAATGGAAGCAAAAACGCTGTGATATCCTTCTCCGAAGTATGGAAATTTGAAAGGTAATACCAACTTACCGTTATCAGGCTTGTGAATTGATCCAATGTCATTTAACCAATTTAGCGGGCCACTCTCTATGAGGTAATCTGTTGTATCATTTTGAAAGGTGATTTTAAGACTCTTGTTTTCGGGCACTTTCAAAGCACCTCCCTTTCCAGAGTGACTCAGATTATTGAATGCAGTGTGACGATCTTTCCGCAAAATGAGAACACCACAAAAATTTAAGAGAAGCAGGATTAAACTCAGAAAAATACCTACCAATTTAACCTGCAGGGATGTTCTCTCTGCCGATGCGCTCAGATAGAAAAGGACGAAGACAGAAAAAATTATCAGGGTGGCAGATGCGACAATAGTAGGATCAATGTTGAAGCAAACTAAAGGAGGAATAAAAAAACAAATTAGGCATAAATTTCGAGCTGCCCGCAACTGCAGATGTTGAGGGTTCAATAAGCGCAAGACCAGAGACCTTTTTTTGGCCTGAGGAAATTGGTAGGATGCCTGCCTAAAAAAGAGAACGAATGTCCAGATGAATGAAAGTCCAGGTACCGAATACTGAAGCGTATTAGCCCAATATGCTTGATCGTCGAGAAAGCTTGACCGAAGTAGGTTAGTGCAACTGTAAGCCGTAAACAATCCGACTGCGGTCAAGACCAGAAGGATTATCTTTATCTCCCATGGGTGGACCTCTAACTTTCTTGGGAAGTGATACGCAAGCCAAGTGGTGCATACCGAGACCCCCCATAGAGGAATGAGATACAAAACCGAGCAGATGAAACCCAATTTTTGATGAAAGAAACTCAAACCGAAGGAAAAAATCGCAAAGAGTAAAACAGAAAATCCAAATGCGGCAAAGGAACACTGCGCGGGAGTGCGCTGTCCACGCAAAAGGTCGTAGAGACCAAATGCAAATACTGACGCTGCAAGGAGCGTCAGCGAGAGATAAGTGAGTGTTGTTTCCGTGAAAAGGAAGTCCATACTGTGAACAAGAAGACCATCATTTAAATAAAAATTATATTTTAGTTATATAACAGCATCAACCTTAATATGAATTTCCCTTGAATATTATAACTTATCGCACACGACTAACTTCCCTTTGAATCTTATCCACGCCCAACAGGCAGCAAAGCCAAAGGGCAATAGTAACCAAGCTGAAACTCCAAAACCCGCTGGCAGGTAGCCAACAATCACGGCAAGTCCCCCAGCAACCAAAGCATATGGCATTTGAGTCCTGACATGGTCCAATGGATCACACCCACTGGAAAAAGATGAAACGATGGATGTATCACTGATGGGCGAACAATGGTCACCGAAGACAGCTCCCGTAAGGACCGATCCGATGGTTACAATCACGACATGGCTCAACTCTTGTCCCAATTCCCAACCGGTTAAACTGACCGCCACCGGAATGGCCAATGGCATCATGATTCCCATCGTTCCCCAGGATGTTCCTGTACTGAATGACATGACTGATGACAGCAAAAATACAAGTGCAGGCAGAAGCGCAACAGGAAGCCAATCTCCCAGAAAACCAACAAGCCACTCTGCCGTTCTGAGATCTTTAATTACATTACTGAGCATGAAAGCAAAAATCAGTATCAACATCGGCATGAACATGTGACGCATTCCTTCGAAGAAAATCTGCACCGGCGATTCTTTGCTACTCTCGGGTGAAATAAACCGTGTCAGAATGATTGCAGCAACCGATGCAAATGCGGTAGCACAGATGAAAACAATGTCAGCTCGTGCTCGCCCAAATACTTGGATAGCTCCAGACAATGAAAACTTCTCGTTCAACCCACCACCCTCAACATATAACCCTCCAAATACTCCGCATATGAGGATAAGCAATGGAATCAGACCAACAGCCAGTTTTCGTTTGGCATTCGTCGCCTTTTTTTGTGCTCGTATCGGTCGAGCAGGACGCTTTTTGCGTTCAAAGGCAAGCATGGGGCCATACTCTCGCCCCAACCAAATCGTTAAAAAGACGATAGCCAGAGCAAAATAGTTATAAAAACGATAAGGAAGGCTTTGAATCAAGAGCTTGTAGGGTGCAATGGATGGATCCGATACGGTCACTCCCGCATTTTCAAAGCCTGCAAGTATCAATCCCATTTCTGTAGCGATCCAGGTTGAAATCAATGCAAAAGAGGCAATGGGAGAGGCGGTCGAATCAACAATAAAGGCGAGCTTTTCCCGTGAAACACCCGCGCGATCCGTAACCGCACGCATGGTTTTGCCAACCAGCATGCAATTTGCCAGACCATCAAAAAAAACAAGCCACCCCATTCCAAATGCTCCAAGCCCGGCTCTTTTGCGCGAATCACCCGTTCCCAGAAACTTTTGAGCGAGAGCATGCATGCTTCCGCTGCGATTCAGGACCTCTACAAAACCTCCCATCATGAAGGAGAACAAAATGACGCTGACTTTCGAGGGATCTGCCAGCACAGGAACAAGATGCTTGGCAAACAAATCGATGAATGCCCGGAAGATATTTCCATCATTCAGTAGAACAGTACCGGAAAAAGCGCCAATAAATAACGAAACGTAGATATCCCTTGTCAAAAAAGCCAGAAGGATAGCCACGACACTCGGCCAAATAACAGAAGGCCCCTGCAAGCTCTCCGGCAAGACAGCCCAGAGAAAAGTCGTCAAAGGCACACCCCAGATAATCCATTTTGTTCGTTTGGTTAGCTTCATCTTATCTGAATTAAGTTTGAATAACACAAAAGCAGACGAGCAGGCAATCTGTTGCTTACTAAAAGTGAGCAGAGCTCTAGCTCGGAACAGCAGGTTTTCGCGTCTTTTCAGGAAATAAACGCTCATACTCTCGCATGACATAAAGATCCGTCATTCCAGCAAGGTAGTTGCAAACAGCTCGTGGTATTTTGGTTGAGCCTTGATACCTGCCAAATTGAGATCCCATTTCATGAGGCTTCTCCATGAAGTAATGAAAGAGAGGAACCAGCATCCTCACAGCTTTCAAGTTCGGTTCATGTACAACAGGGTTGTAATAGAGATTACGATAAAGATATTCCCTGAGCTCAGCATTCCAGCGTTTGCGCTCGTTACTGTAGTCAACCAAATTGTTCTTGTGAGCCCTTACTTCGCTGACATGACTGACACCTGAGGTCCTAAGGCAAGTTTCCGTTGTGTGGACCACATCTTTGACCATGTCATCAATGATGCACCGAATGATGAAATAACGGCGTGATTCATTCTTGAGATCGCCATATTGCTGCTGAACGCGCTCAGTGGACATCCGCCATAATTCAACGTGTCCTCTAAGTTGCGATTCACGGATTAAACCAGAATCAAGTCCATCGTCCAGATCGTGGCTGTAGTATGCGATTTCATCCGCAAGATTTGCGACTTGTGCTTCCAGAGATGGACAATTGAAGGTTTCCACACTTCCTGAATCAGAAGCCCCTGAGAATTGGTAATGTTTGGCAAGCCCCTCCCGCGTTTCCCATGTTAAATTCAGCCCAGGAAAACACGGATATTTTTGCTCCAACTCTTCAATGACCCTCAAGCTTTGTAGATTATGCTCAAATCCACCATGGTCCTTCATTAACTCATTAAGAGCTTCTTCGCCCTTATGACCAAATGGAGAGTGCCCCAGGTCATGAGCAAGCGCAATGGTTTCACAGAGGTCTTCATTGAGGCGAAGCGCACGGGCAATGTTGCGGGCAATACCAGCAACTTCCATGGTGTGGGTGAGTCGAGTACGAAGGTGATCACCTGTGCCATTAAGAAAAACCTGCGTTTTATACTCAAGCCGTCGAAAAGCCCTCGAGTGAATCACGCGATCCCGGTCTCGTTGAAAATGGGTGCGCCACTCCGGGGGATCTTCCAGGTGAGTGCGTCCCAGAGAATCGCTACTTAATTGTGCAAATGGAGCCAAAACCCGTGACTCACGCTGCTCCAACTCCTTTCGATCGCAAGGCATGCAATTATTGTTTTGAAAGACCGATCGCCTCTTTGGGAAAGGCATCTTCCAGAGGGATCATTTTGAGTTCGAACAAGCGCCGGATCGTTTCTTCAATCAGATTATTGGGGCAGCTTGCTCCTGCGGTGATACCGATCGTGATATTTCCTTCAGGCAGCCAGTCTGGTGTGAACTCCTCTATTTGCCTATGCTGATTGAAATGCTTGATTGTCTCACAGGACTTCATCATAGCCGCATTCTTGATGAAATAAGTAGGTAAGCAGGCTTCCCCCATTTCGGCAAGATGTGAGGTATTGCTTGAGTTATACCCCCCCACCACAACAAGCAGATCCATGGGCTCGGTTAGCAGTTTTTCCAGGGCGTCTTGACGATCCTGAGTTGCGCTGCAGATAGTGTCAAAATAACGGAAATGATTCCCCAAATCCTTAGTCCCATATTTTTGTTCCATGGCCTCTTTTAACCTGCGCTGAACTTCCTCAGTTTCGCCTCTCAACATGGTAGTTTGATTGGCAACACCAATCGCTTTCAAATGAATATCAGGATCAAACCCCTCAGAATAAGCTCCTTTAAAGATCGTCAGAAAATCCGTCTTATCGCCGCCATGGAGTATGTAATCACAAATACGGTCTGTTTCCTCCAGGGTAAATGTCACTAAGTAATGTCCATTGGAAGCAGTAGCTTGAGAACTAGTGGCCTTGGTCTCCTCATGCCATGCCTTGCCATGAATAATACTGGTCACCCTATCCTTGGAATACTGCTTGACTCGTTTCCAGACACTCATGACATCACCACATGTCGTATCAACCATGACACAACCCTTTTCCTGAATGATCTGTCGAGTTCCTACCTCCGTGCCAAAGGCGGGTATGATCACGACGTCCTCCGATGTTAATTCATCTAATTCCTCCATGGACGGGCGACTTGAAATAGCAAGGATTCCCATCATCTCAATTTGTTCATTAACCTCGGGATTGTGAATGATTTCTCCCAATAGAAAGATGCGGGTTGGATTCGGAAAGACCTTACGTGCAGCGTAAGCCAGGTCGATGGCTCGCTCAACCCCGTAACAAAACCCAAATTGCTTGGCCAGACGTATGGTCATTCTGCTGGGTACCACCACTCGGTTTTCGTGCGCCCTTATGTATTCTACGAGGGAGCTGCGATAATGAGTGACGACCTCAGCCTGAACTTCCTTCATGACGTCCGGTCGTCTGAGATTAATTTTTTTAGGTTTTGTAGAGACAGAAGATGTCATTGATGGAAATATTACCATGATGGCGCATCAAGAGGAAGGTGATTTTAGATCAAAGGAGAAAGTAAAAAAATCATGCCGACGAGTATCTCAAAGCGCCCCGTCATGAAAGAAATCTAGCATTGAAATCAGCTTTGATTTCGTTGCAAAAATAACAATAAACTGGCATAAAACGTCGATGTATTATCGCCGATTTGGCAAAACGGAACTTAAAATGCCGGTGTTTACCTGCGGTGGTATGCGCTATCAACATCAATGGGTCGATACCGACCCGGAAGACATTCCAAAAAAGAATCAAGCAAACCTTGAAGCCACAATTCACAGGGCACTAGAACTCGGAATTAACCACATCGAAACGGCACGAGGATACGGCACCTCAGAAATGCAACTCGGGTGGCTCCTCCCCAAATTGCCTCGTGAAAAAATGATTGTGCAAACAAAAATCGCACCCTTTGCCAGTCAAAAAGAGTTTTACGAAACATTCAACCAGTCCATGCAATATCTTGGATTGGATCACGTAGAACTCTTGTCCATTCATGGCATCAATAATAATCAACTACTGGATTGGACGACTCGAAAAGGAGGATGCCTCGAAGCCGCCTATGAATTAAAAAAACAAGGTCGGGCGAGACATATCGGATTTTCAACACATGCAACTCCGGATATCATACTGGAGGCAATCAAGACCGACGCGTTCGAATACGTCAATTTACATTGGTATTTTGTCAATGATTTGAATTGGTCTTCCGTTGAAGCGGCTGCAGACCGCGATATGGGAGTGTTCATCATCAGCCCCAACGACAAGGGAGGGATGCTGTATGATCCACCTGCCAAATTGGCAGGACTCTGCGATCCGCTCAGCCCGATGGCGTTCAATAACCTCTATTGTCTGGCAAGGCCTCAAATTCATACCCTGAGCATTGGGGCAGCCCGACCAAGTGATTTTGATGCGCATCTCGCTTCATTGCAACACTACGGCAATGCCACCCAAACAATGAAACCCATTGAGCAAGCATTGCGGATTGAAATGAACCGAGTGCTGGGTAAGGAATGGTCTGAAGAATGGCCGGAAGGGCTTCCCGAATACGTTGACATGCCGGGCGAAGTAAATCTGGTAGAAATCCTCCGACTCTGGACCTATGCCAAGTCTCTCGATATTGTCGGATGGGGTAAAATGAGATATAACCTTCTGGGAAATGCTGAGCACTGGTTCCCGGGTCAAAATGTCAGTCACTTGCCATCAGCAGCCTCCGAGTGGGTTCACCTGTTGAACAGGAGTCAATTCAAAGATCAGATTCCGGGCATCCTTCAGGAGGCTCATCAGATGTTATTCGAAAAACCGGTACAGAGAATAAGTCAGTCCTGATGGGGGGCTCAGCGGATTCGATCCATCAAAAAAGCCACCGCATCATATGCGGTGGCTTTTTTGTGAAAGAATTAAAATCGAGCCGGTCCCGATTACTTCATCAGCAGCAGCTGACGCGCTTGTTTGATAGAGCGACTTAGGCGCCGCTGAAATGGAGCAGGTAAACCGGTATATTTGCGAGGCAGGATCTTGCCTTGTTCGGTCACGTATCGTCGAAGCAAATCGACATTGTACGGTGCCAAAGCATCAATGGTAAAGTCGACCACAGGCTTGGGCCTCGGTGTGCGTGTTGTATAACGCCCGGTGGTCTCACCGCGGCGTCCCTTTTCCTTGTTATTCTTGCGTGGCATATCTTAGATTCAATTGGAATTAATTTTTAACACTCAATCTACTTGATCTCACGATGGAGGGTGTGGCGCCGAAGGAATGGGTTGTATTTCTTTTTTTCAACCTTTTCAGTCTGCAATTTTTTATTGCGTGAGGTCATGTAGCGTGAGGGCGGCTTACCTTCCTTACGTGCTTCTGTGCATTCAATAGTGACTATTTCTCGTGGCATGATTTTTAATCCTTGTCTCGATTCGGTTTACGATCGGAATCCTCATCATCCGATTCTACAACGGGCGTAGCTCCTGGCGAATCAACAGAGCCAAGTGTCCCAAGTCGTCGCTGGCGAGCAACGCCATCTTTTTCTAGCTGCATTTGTGATTCCACCGTGAAACGAGTCCAGGGAATAGCTTCCAAACGCGCTTTAGGAATTGGCTTTCCGGTCAATTCGCAAACGCCATAAGTTTCTTTTTCAATTCGGCGCAAGGCTTCTTCGATTTCATAAACCGCATCCTGATCGGATGACAGAAGACTCAACGCAAAGTCTCGATCAAAGTTATCTGTCCCGGAATCGGCCATGTGGAGACTATAACTTTGCATCTCTTCAGCTGACTCTTTGGCCAACCCGTCCATCTGTGCCATCAGGCGCTCGTGTAACTCCAAGAGAGTTTTGTAATATTTCGACCATTGCGGCTTCACTTTGGTCGTACTCCAGTTCTTGGATTTTGCTGACTTGGAGCTGGTTTGTGTTTCCTGAACAGGAATCCCCAGAATGGCTGCTGTTGTCGCTGTGGCAACAGTTGATCCACTCTTTTTAGCTTTGGCTCCAGTCACCTTTTTTGCTGTAGTTTTCTTCGTTGTCACGGGTTCTAATCCATGTAGTTCAGCCAGTTCCAATCAGGTCTGGCAGTTCAACAGAACGCCAGAAATTTTGTTACGAGCGGTGGAATTTAGCAAAGCCTTTTCAAATTACCACCTTTTTTTGAGGGATAAGTAAATTTTGTATTCAGAAGAGGCGAGCAATCTCCCCATCCGCTGCCCAACCTTGGTGTGCCAGTTTGAACGAACGATGGTTACGTAATATTTATTGACGAGCCTTGCGGCGACGCATGTCTTTCTCTTTAACGAGCATTGCAGCTTTGCCAATACGACCACGCAGATAAGTCAACTTAGCGCGTCGAACAGAGCCATAGCGATCAACGTCGACTTTGGCAACACGAGGTGAGTGCACTGGGAATACACGCTCAACTCCTTCACCGTAGCTGATGCGTCGGACAGTGAATGATTCATTCACGCCTGATCCACCTCGAGCGATGACAATACCGGCAAACACCTGAATACGCTCTTTATCGCCTTCAACCACACGGACATGCACCTTCACGGTGTCGCCAACCGAAAAATTCAGAGGCTCCTTACGAAGGCTGTCGGCCTCAATTTTTTTTAACAATTCCTGATTCATACAACGTTGTGATTTTTCAATGAGGGGAAAGCCCCTCTATTTTAAATATTTTACCAAATCCGGGCGCATCGCCTCGGTTCGTTTGATCGCCTGTTCGTGCCGCCACTTGGCTATAGCCGCATGATTGCCCGACATCAAAATTTCCGGAACCTTCATGTCCCTAAAAACTTGAGGACGCGTGTAGTGCGGGTATTCCAGCAACCCATGGCTGAACGATTCGTCCACAGAGCTTTCAGCATCTCCCAGCACCCCAGGAACCAACCTGGTCACACAATCGACGATTACCATTGCGGGAAGCGCACCATTTGTCAGAACGTAATCTCCAATTGAAAACGTTTCATCGATCAGCGCTTCCCTGATCCTTTCGTCGAATCCTTCATAACTCCCGCACAGCAGTACCAGATGTGGGCACTTGGAAAGCCTGACGCCATCCGCCTGCTGGAACTGCTTCCCTGAGGGAGCCAACATTATGACAGCAGTCCCTTCGGTTTTCATGCTTTCCACAGCATCGAAAACAGGCTCAGGCTTGAGAACCATGCCTGGCCCCCCACCAAAAGGTCGATCATCGACTACGCGATGCCTGTCCTTGGTAAAATCTCTAAGGTTGTGGATACTTAAATCCAGCAGACCCTTATCCTGAGCTCGCTTCAGGATACTTTCATTGAGCGGTCCCAAAAACATTTCAGGAAACAACGAAATGATGTCTACCTTCATATGAGCTTTAAGGTAACAGACACCATATACGAGATCCTTGGTTACAGAGCCAGACCTACCCTCAACTGAACAAACTTAAACTTCCAATTCGGAAACCTCGAGAACACACCGGGCATCTGCCTTCGCACTGCCGGCTTGCATCAGACCGCGAATGGCGTTGATGGTGTTACCCTGTTTTCCAATCACCTTCCCCATGTCATCAGGATGAAGTTTGACTTTGAAAACTGTAAGACCATCTTTGTCTTCAGCTTCAATTTCCATTGAATCCGGGTTCTCAATGAGCCCCTTGATTACGTATTCTACATAAGTCTGCATGGTATTATCAGCAAAAATCAATAACCGCTCAGCTCAAAACTAGGCAGTCGCAGCATCTGCTTCCACCTCTTCTGCAACAGCTTCAGCAGAAGCCTTGCGTGCCTTGCGGATGAAACTCATGACCGTGTCAGACGGTTGAGCACCGCAAGAGATCCAGTAATCGATTCTCTCCAGATTTAGCTCGAATTTTTGGCCAGAACGGGAAGGATGATAGGTTCCCAATTCTTCTATGCACTTGCCGTCACGCGGGCTGCGGCAGTCTGCAGCAACAACGCGGTAAACGGGATGATTTCTCGCGCCCATGCGCTTTAAACGAATTTTTACCATATTCAGTTACAACTCAAATGATTTTTCACCTAGTCAAGGTGATCAGGTCTTGTTTAAGTTTGCCCCGCAAAAGGGGAACGAGGAAATTATGCATGGCACCAGGGAATGGCAAGCTCTCTTTTTAAAAAAAACCTTTATCAAGGCATTGACAAAATCTCTAAAATTTAGTTAATTAAAGAAGGTAATTTACTTATGATTAAACCAACATCGGAAAAAAAGCTATCGCATAACGAAATCCTCAAGGAAAACGATCCCCTTTTGGCAGGCAATCTTGCAGCCACTCTCAGCGACCCTGAGGTAGATCGCTTTTCCAATGATGACGGGCAATTTCTGAAATTTCACGGCATCTACCAGCAGGATGACCGCGATAAACGCAAAACAGGCAAACATTACATGTTCATGATCCGTGGACGGATCGCTAGCGGGATCATGGCGCCAGACCAGTATAGAGTTTACGATGATCTGGCCACCAACTACGCCAATAACACCTTGAGACTGACATCGCGGCAAAGCATTCAATTTCATGGTGTCGTCAAGACGGGACTGGGCCCCCTGATGAAAACCATCAACGAGGCGTTGATGACCACCCTTGCGGCATGCGGTGATGTGAACCGCAACGTAATGGCATCCCCTACACCCGCCACTGACGCGTGGATCAACGAAGTGCACGCAGATTCAGAACTGCTGTCAAATGGATTACAACCCACCACTCAGGCCTACCATTCCATTTGGGTTGAGGGCGTTCAACTGGATCTGGAGGAGCACAAGGATCACGAGGATCCTCTCTATGGAAAAACGTATCTCCCACGTAAATTCAAGACGGCATTCGCAATCCCTCCTCTGAACGATGTCGATCTCTTCACCAATTGTCTCGGATTTATTGCGATCGCCGAGAATGACAAACTGGTTGGTTACAACCTCACGGCCGGCGGCGGCCTGGGTATGAGCCATAACAACCCGAACACATTTCCGCGGAAAGCAGATGTGATTGGCTACATCACCCGTGATCAGATAGAAAACGTTGCCAAGGGAGTCCTGACGATCCACCGTGATTTCGGAGATCGCACCGACCGCAAACACGCCCGCTTGAAATATGTGCTGGAAGAAAAAGGCGTTGTATGGTTCAGAAATGAACTGGAAAAGCGCATAGGATTCAAACTGGAAGATGCAAAACCATTTGAATTTACCCGCCAGGGAGACCGATTCGGATGGCACAAACAAGCCGATGGGAACCATTTTCTGGGACTTTTCGTTGAAGCTGGAAGAATCAAGGACACTGATTCGATTCAATTGAAAACAGCGATACGCAAGGTAGTGGATAGCTACAAAACCGAAATCCGCCTCACACCGACACAAAACATTCTCATTGTGAATGTGGCGCCCGAATCGTTAGAAGGGATCAACAAGATCCTTGCGGACCACGGGGTTCAAACGACACATGAAAAGTCACCGGTGCGCAGTGCCACCATGGCATGCCCTGCGCTTCCGACATGTGGATTGGCTTTGGCTGAATCAGAAAGATATCTTCCTGGATTGATTGATCGTGTTGAAGGCTTACTCGGAAACGCAGGTATTCCTGAGGAAGAAATCATTATTCGTATGACTGGCTGCCCGAATGGATGCGCGCGTCCTTACATGGCAGAACTGGGCTTCGTAGGCCGCGCCCCAAAGAAATACAATGTTTATGTGGGCGGCAACGAATCCGGAACTCGATTAAACCGACTCTACAAGGTGAGTGTCAAAGACGACGAAATGGATGAGTTACTCGGCTCATTGCTGCACCGCTTCAAGGGCGAGCGTCAAACGGACGAACGCTTCGGCGACTGGAGCGCCAGAGCCCTCTGGAAAGAGCTCGATGAACAGGAAGAGGCATGATCCAAGCAAATTCTGTTTACACATGGCAGTGATCCTCTGAATGAACGATATGCCCGATCAAACGGTAATGACTCATATGGCGAAAAAGCCCCAAGCAAAACAATATAGGCTCTACGGCCTGGAGCTTCAGGAAGAAAACGCCAAGCTTGAATCAGCATCTGCTGAGGAACGCATCGCATGGGCTGTTGGGCATTTCAAAGAAAGCCTGGTACTTACTTCAAGCTTTGGTGCTCAAGCTGCCGTTTGCCTGCATATGGCTACCAGTCAGTTGGCAGACATACCTGTTATTTTAGTGGATACTGGGTATCTGTTTCCTGAAACCTATCAGTTTATCGACAAACTGACAGAGAGGCTTAAATTGAATATCAAAGTGTATCGCTCAGATATCTCACCTGCATGGCAAGAAGCGAGGCATGGGCAGCTCTGGGAAAACGGACTCGATGGAATCACCACTTATAATCAAATGAATAAAGTGGAACCAATGAGGCGGGCATTGAGAGATTTAAATCCGAAAGGGTGGATTGCAGGCCTTAGGCGTCAACAGAGTTCCAGCCGTAAAAAACTCAATGTCCTGGCCGTTGATGACATACATCTAAAAATCCATCCCATCGTTGATTGGACGAGCAAGGATGTTTTCGAATATCTAAAAAAACACGATCTACCCTACCATCCCTTGTGGCATCAGGGATACCTTAGCATTGGCGATGTCCACACCACCAAGCGGGTTGATAAAGGAATGGCGGAAGAAGAATCTCGGTTTTTCGGATTGAAGCGCGAATGCGGTTTGCACGAAACGGCGTCCAGCGACTTCAGCATTTAAGCCCCCCCTTCATACGAATCCATCAATCAAAACAGCAACGGACATTATGTCTATGGAGAATATTCACCCCATCTTCCATCGAAGCCTCGACAGATCCAGCAAGGAAACTTTGCTAGGGCAAAAGGGCTGTGTCATTTGGCTATACGGACTTTCGGGTGCCGGAAAAAGCACATTGGCAATCGCTCTGGAAGAGAAGTTACACACAGATGGCATCATGACCCAGTTGCTTGATGGAGATAATATCCGAACGGGACTCAACCGTAATCTAGGTTTTACGGATGCAGATCGTAGAGAAAACATCAGACGCATCGCTGAGGTGGCCAAACTATTCGCGAATGCCGGCATCGTTACCATTGCTTCATTTATTACGCCCAAAAAGGAACTGAGAACTCTGGCTAGAGAGGTGATCCGCGAACCTGATTTCAGAGAAGTTTTTGTGACTTGCTCGTTCGAAACCTGCGAGCAGAGAGATGTGAAAGGGCTTTACGCAAAAGTAAAATCAGGAGATATCAAAAACTTTACTGGGAAAGATTCGGCTTTTGAGCCTCCAGAGAAATCTTCTCCTGCAGATCTTGAATTAAATACCGATGAAAAAAGCGAACATATTTGCTTGGAGGAACTATACACCTTCGCAAAAAACGTTCTGAGATAAATACAAATCACCCGAATCACCCCTTTATCCGTAAGAAATATAGACTCAATGCACACATACCGATTGACTCATTTAAAAGCGCTTGAAGCTGAAGCTATCTTCATCATGCGTGAAGTTGCGTCTCAGTTTGAAAAACCCGTCTTGTTGTTTTCTGGAGGCAAAGATTCCATTGTCATGGTGAGGCTGGCCCAAAAGGCATTCCACCCTGCAAAGATTCCTTTTTCTTTCATGCATGTTGACACAGGTCATAATTTTCCAGAGACCATTGAATTCAGAGATAAACTTGTCAAAGAAGTAGGCGCCAACCTCATTGTACGCACGGTTCAGGAATCGATTAATAAGGGTCGAGCTACCGAAGAAAAAGGACCTCAAGCCAGCCGGAACATGCTCCAGACAGTAACACTTCTGGACGCCTTGGAAGAGTTTCAATTCACGGCCGCCATTGGCGGTGCAAGGCGTGATGAGGAAAAAGCACGTGCCAAGGAACGGTTCTTCTCTCACCGCAATGAATTTGGTCAATGGGACCCGAAAAATCAACGACCCGAGCTATGGAATCTTTTCAACGGGAACATGCACATGGCCGAACATTTTCGCATCTTCCCATTGAGTAACTGGACAGAAATGGATGTCTGGCAATACATCAAAATGGAAGAGCTCTCATTACCTTCCGTTTACTTTAGCCATGAACGAGAAGTCATCCACCGAAATGGCATTTACCTGGCCAACTCTGAGTATCTGACATTAGGCAAGGATGAATTTGTTGAGAATATGGTTGTCAGGTGTCGAACTGTTGGAGACATGACCTGCACGGGAGTCGTCGCTTCACCCGCTAGCAATGTGGACGATATCATTGCTGAAGTCGCAGCCGCCAGAGTCACCGAGCGTGGGGGAAGAACCGATGACAAACGCTCTGAAACAGCAATGGAAGACAGGAAAAAAGATGGCTACTTTTAATCCCCGGTGTCCTGAATGCTTCATCAACTTACTATAATTTTTTACTGAAATGACCACTCAAAAGGGATACTTAGACATGGACCTCCTGCGCTTCACAACAGCTGGAAGCGTGGATGATGGCAAAAGCACTTTGATTGGACGGCTCCTCTATGACTGCAAATCTATTTTTGAAGATCAGTTGGAAGCCGTCGAGGAATCCAGCAAGAAGCGAGGTGACGCAATCGTCAATCTGGCTTTGTTAACCGATGGATTGAAAGCCGAACGTGAGCAGGGAATCACCATCGATGTCGCCTATAGATACTTCGCCACACCCAAGCGGAAGTTCATCATCTCCGACACGCCGGGACACATCCAATACACACGCAACATGGTGACAGGGGCGTCCACTGCAAGTCTTGCCATTATTCTCGTGGACGCACGCAAAGGGGTCATCGAGCAAACATGCCGCCACTCATTTATTGCTTCTCTTCTTCAGATCCAGCACGTGATTGTAGCGGTCAATAAGATGGATCTTGTTGACCACAAAGAAGAGGTTTTCGATCAAATTGTCAAAGATTACGAAGGCTTCTCCTCACGTCTGGAAATCCCCCACATTGATTTCATTCCTATCAGCGCCCTTCATGGAGACAACGTGGTGGAAAAATCGGCTGCCATGCCGTGGTACAAGGGAGGCACGCTTCTTTACACGCTTGAGCACGTTTTCATCGGAAATGAGCACAATCACGTGGACGCCCGTTTTCCCGTGCAATGGGTGATACGGCCTCAAAGCAAGGAACACCATGATTTCCGAGGTTTCGGCGGACGGGTCGCGGGTGGCGTTTTCAAGAAAGGCGATGAAATAACGGTCCAGCCTTCCGGTTTCAGATCAAAAATCAAAGGCATCCACACCTTTGAAGGAGAAGTCCCCGAAGCGTTTGCTCCCATGTCAGTAAGTATCACTCTGGAGGATGAAATCGACATCAGCCGAGGGGACATGATTGTCAAGCAGAACAATCCTCCAAGGGTAGAGCAGGATATTGACGCCATGATTTGCTGGTTTTCTGAGTCGACCCAATTACAGCTGGGACGTAAGTACACCATCCGCCACACGACTCGAGAGGCGAAATGCATCATCAAAGAGACCAAATACAAGGTCGACGTCAACACACTGCACAAAATTGAAGATGATTTGGAAGTGGGATTGAACGACATTGCTCGTATTTCGTTCAGAACATCCACTCCCCTGCTCCATGATTCATACAAAAGAAACCGCCAGACTGGCAGTTTTATCATTGTGGATGACGCTACCAACGCGACGGTTGCTGCAGGAATGATTATCTGATCATAACGATCATTCAAACGGCGGGCATGGCTTCATGCTCGCCGTTTTTTGTGTTTCACTTGGATTCAATCCTGAAGTAACGATGATTGCCTTGCGTGTCCAGATCAATGGACTGAGTCATTGCGGCGTCGATTGGATCCCAGTGAAACAAAACCTTCCACTCTGGAGCATTCAAATCATCCGCACTCAACAATTCATGGAGCACTCCAGGTTGCGCATCGAATGAGAGACGCACCGTGCTTGCATTCAGCATCTTGATACTTGCAGGTTTCACTGAGGGAAGAATCACAGTCCCGGGGCTGCCACCTGCAGCAACACTTGATCGCCAGGATAATGCGTCAGATTCAGCAAATGCAATTCTCTCCAGTGAGGCTCCCTCTCCATCAGGTTCCTCAGGCCACCCATCTTCATCATCAAATTGAATCTGTTCGATGATGCGTCCCGCTCCGTCAAGTAGAACAATCTTTTCACCTCCATTTGAAAGCTGCCCATTATAGGGCCCAAAGAGGCTTGCTTCCATATCTGGATTCAGGACCTTCAGTGCCTGAGGATTGGATGCAAGCACAAGGCTTGCTCCTGGCTGTAGAATATGATTACCAAACGTGAACTCGATGGCATCAGAAACGCGCACGCCTTCCATGAGCACTGGCGCCGCACCGGCATTCCACAATTCCAAAAACTCGAAATCATCCTCATCCAACCCTGTCGGCAGTAGAGGCGATAAGGGATGGTACATCACTTCGGAAATTTTCAGGGACGGTATTTCATTAGCAACAAATAAGCCCTCAATCGCTCCACTCCATTCATCACCGACCAAGGACCTCAAAATAATCCTGGTTGTACTTTCAATACGAATCTCGGGGCGGGCACGTGAGAGGATTTTTGCTGTTTTTGACCGAACGCCTCCTGGAAGTCTCGGATCAGTGCCATCCGTTGTGTAAAACGTCCTGCCGGAACCTGGAGTTATCTTAACGAGCCCATCCTCAGCCAGCAAGCCTGGCTGAGTGACGAAATCAGGTGGAACGACATATTGTTGATCCATCCATTCAGCCCGATTTTCGACCCAATTCTTTAGATGCTTTACTTCGCTTCTCCATGCAGTAGTGCTGCGGAGCAAAGGCCATTTACGGAAATTGCGTACTTGAGATTCTTCCAATTCGGCGGCCATACGATCAATGATGGCATGCATATTTTGAACCGACATCACATTGCGCCTCAGGTAGTGCCATCGATCTGTGTAAGATTGATCAAAATTTAGATTACGGAAAATGGAACCCCACCACCCAAAACGACGCACAGTTGACCACCCTACAGGGTTAGCCGCACGACCATCATCATCAGGGCCAAGGGTTCGGTCGAAGTCCCAGACAGGCCCAAAGGTCAATCTACCACCTCTTGGCAAATGCATGTAAGTTGAAAGTCTGAATCCATCAGGATTTTTTGTGAATTCGTTGAGTATGTGAAAATCGATCCATGAACCTTCATCGATAAATTCCGCGTAATCCGGAATCAATTTTTCATAGTCACGATCTCGAAGGGTCCGGTTCATGGCATTCAAAAAACTGACAACAAACTTCCTTTGGTTGGGTTCGATTTCATCCTCTTTGGGTTCAACAAAAGCCAACCCCTGACCGCCCCCCGAGAATCCAATGTCTCCCGGGTCAAGTCGATCTATCTTGAAAATATAACCCCCAGTGCGCTCGGGGGATTCCGTATGCTTTCGAAGCAATCGATCAATGGGCACACGATCGGCACCTCTCTTGATCTTTTCCATCAGTACATAAACGCCGACGTAGGACCTTTGATCGATTGCCCGCCCACGGGTATTGACATACACTTCGCAAAACCGGGTCCTGACAGCATAGCGCCCCAACTGGTTGCTCAGCTCATACACAAAGGCATTGCGCATGAGCGCTCGATCAAAATTGTATGGAGCATAGAGAATCCAATCGGAATCTTCTGGCATTTTCAGGAGTGAAACATCTCGGTCATTGCCAAAAATATCCTGAATCTCCATGGAGTACGCCTTTTTCGGGCGGCCCTCAGTACTGGATCCACGTACCTTGAGAGACGCTAGGCCTTGGAAATCAGATTCCGATGAAATCCTGGCCCTCCCATCTTCGCCTCTGTCAAACACATGCATCAATGCCTGAGTCCGGCTTGTCGCCGAAATGCGTGCTCCTTCGGTATCCAGTAGAATGACGGGAACATCCGAGTTGAATTCCATGAGATCCGCATCTGTGATCAGGAAAATCTCTGTTTGCACCGGACTCGGCGCCATATCTGGGTGGAATGCCCGCACATTCAGTTGAGCTGAATCTTCAATTGAAAAACTTCCCTCAAAACGGGTGGATCTCTCGGAAGGGATACTGCCATCAAGTGTATAACGCAGCACCGCATCGGAAACAGGATGCTCCAATGTCACTGCGATCGGTGCATCACTTAGTCGAGTGCTCGCGTTAATATCAGGCCTGCTCAATGTTTGAGTAAACAGCGTTGTGTTTGGCGCCCCCGGACTTGGTTTCAAGGTAAATCCGGGAGTCTCGGAGACTCCCTCGAGATTTTGCCATATTTCACTTTCCATTTGAAATAGGAAATCCCGATCCGTGGACCGCGTATTGAGGCCTTGGATAGCCAACACGTTGTCTCCGGAAATCAATCCATCATTCGCGGTCAACATGAATTGCTCCACCTCCAATGCTTCTCCACCTAATCGGGAACCCGATGATCTGGAATTCCATTGCATGCGTCTGGGGGCGTTGCGCCGCACCAACTCCCGACCATTGAGAAACATGACGTATCCATCGTCATACCGTATTTGTAATTGCATGAACACATCGGGACTCAAAACTTCAAAATGGTGGCGAAGGTAAATCGATGAGCTGGTTGTGCGCATGATCGCAGTAACATCGCTGTCAATGAAGGGCGTGAGATTTTTCTCCGCACTTCCATCGAAACCTATTCCGCCCTGACCGTGCCCCCATCCCGTGTCATCAAAGCCGGGTTCGATCCAAGTCTGATTCAACTCGCCATCCTCTGGAACTAAAATACGAAACACAGGCTGACTCTGGGATATCGACTGGGTCTGATGACGGAGACCAAATGAAGCCCCTTCACTCAACTTTGGATAGTTGGGGCTAAATCCACTGACTAAATCCCCGTCTGGAGAAAACAAACCTAGAAATTCACCCCGTGAAGAGAGTTTGAAATTGGTATGGAGGATTTTTCCCGCATGCCGACAATCCTTACCGGAAGCAAATATGACCAAAAAAGCTTTGGGTTTGAGAACAATTTCAGGGAACACCCATTTACGAGTTTGTTCTTCCTCATCCGAAAGGGACCAGCCCTGCAAATCATGAGGCTCCTCAGCTGCATTATAAATTTCAATCCAATCGGGTGCATCGTGATCCTCATCAAACAGAACGCTCACGCCCTGCTGAACCATGATTTCGCTGATCATCAATGAATCCGCATGCAGCAATCCGGAATGACTAAGGCTGAGCAATCCAAACAATAGAGCATTACAGACTGATACAGCTGAGGCCCATGAGGAGACTAGTATCGCAAATAATGGTTCAGTAATTTTTTTAAGAAATCTGAAAGGATTCACAGGGAAACCATGCATAAAGCCATCATCTAAATCAATCGGATTTATGATCAAGCCTGGCCAGGATCCTCCGTATGTCCATGCCTCCTCGTATGGATGCCATCCTGAAGCGCGAACGTGCCTTGGAGCTACTGTCCAATTGAGCTGAGCGGCTCATTGGTGGCTTGGCCAGATCGCATGGACAACAGAACAAAGTGATTCAGATGAATTCTGTCATTCAAACTTTGAGCTCAGACGAAAAAGTTGATTGTTGTGTGCCTTGCGGCAGAACCAGGGTGGCTTACCCAGAAAGGCAGAAAATTATGCTTTGATTTTGCGCGTTCTGCCCTGATCAACACCACCAATGCATGTTGAAATTTTTCTCTAATCAGTAGAAGGATGACTGGCGCATGGAATCGATGTTGCGGTGTTAGATCTGTCTCTTATACACATCTCCGAGCCCACGAGACAAGAGGCAATC
>OLHY01000049.1_pt1 | contig 39397 bp, 29 predicted proteins | sample 1609411 | NCBI WGS metagenome assembly OLHY01 (sample SAMN05416817, study PRJEB24817) | seawater metagenome | isolation source: Sea water | place: Canada:Atlantic | collected 2013-07
GAGATTGCCTCTTGTCTCGTGGGCTCGGAGATGTGTATAAGAGACAGATCCATGCATTGACGCATCCTGCCTCGACGAGTGCTCTCCCATTTTCTTGATCCACTTCCAGAATTTTCTGCATGCGAGACAAGCAGATCGTGATACCGCCATCTACTGCGAGCACGGCACCGCTCAAACTGGTACCTGCACCTCTTGGGATGAGGGGTAATTGATGTTCATGGCAAATCTTGATTACTTGCGCTGCTTCATCCGCAGAACCCGGGAGAACCACTGCCTGAGGAAGTTTCTTCTCAAGTGTATAGGCATCGCATTCATAAACCATCAGTTTTTCAGGGTCGGTCAGCAGTGCTTCAGGTCCAACAACGTCGCGCAGGGCCTTCTCCCAATGGTAACTCCCGTGTAGTTGAGGGGCGTGTTGCATGGTGTAATTGTCCGATATAATGATAAATATGTCGAGAAAAGGTAAAAAACTCCAAATAGGCATGAATTAAGCTCTAAATCCCATAATATCAGTTGTGATAATTTTGCTTTCAATGGTTGGGAGCAGAACGTTGATCAATAGGAACCGCATATGAAATACATAACAGAACAGAGCGGCCTAGGCCTGCTGGCATTGGTTGTATTCTTGAGTCAGGGTGTTTCAGCTGCTGAACGGCCGGTCATAGAGGGTCTTCAGTTAGAAAACGGACAACTAACGATACAGGTAGATGTGCCTGATGGTTACGGGCATGTCCTCGTTGAATCCGGAAGCGATCTACGAGATGAATTGCTGCATCCTCTGGTCTCCGGCGAGATTTTTGGTTATGCTGGAACAGCTACGATATCCATTCCAGAACCAGGGCACACAACATTTCTTAAAATCCAAGCAGGCATTGAAACAAACCCTCCCTTGGCTACCTACACGGGGGGAAACTACTTTCATTTTGAAGCGGATCTGCCCGGGGGAGGGCCACTGAGTCAATCACAGGCAGCCAATCACGCCCTGAATCGACTTGCCTATGGACCCACCCCTTCTGACGCGGCATGGATTGATGAGGTTGGATTGGATGTTTTTATTGATGCCCAACTGCATCCGGAGACTATCAGTGATGAGCGAAATGCAAATCTGAATGGTTCAAATCGGTTGCTATTTCACGAATACCGACCAGGCCTTGATACAAAATTAATAACCGATGGGGACATGTGGTACTTGCGGAAAGGCGATATCGCTCCACCGGCGGATTGGAATCAATTGGAACACAAAATCACGGATGACTCGGGCTGGGCATTAGTACGTTCTGGTTTTGGTTACTCCAACAATGGTAACGAGAGAGATTATTTCCGCTTCGAGCTGTCCGACATGAGACGTATTGAGGAAGGAGAGGATGCTCGTCCAGGCTATTTAAGTTTTTTTGTGCGTCGTGAATTTGATGTTTCAGATCCATCTGAAGTGGGAGGTTTATTTCTCAATATGATTTATGATGATGGATTCGTGGCATACTTAAATGGAGAGGAAGTGGCGCGCGCCAATATGGGAGATTTGATTCGGCCCAATTATCGTTCAAAGTCAGTAAGGTCTGCAGATGGTGACCCGGATTTCGGGCTTTTCGAAATCACTGAATCCAAAGATCTACTCGTAGCAGGTACGAACGTTCTGGCGATTCAACTTCATAATACCAGTATCACAAGCTCTGATGCCATTCTTGTTCCAGAGCTTATCCACCGTGATTTTTACCCCGGCAGGGAGTATGACCGAATCAATGACATAGATTCTCTCCAGAAGTTAATCCATGCCCAAGGCATGTTCAGCAAGAAACAACTTCAAGCGGTGATGGGGGAATTCTGGGAAAATCATTTTACGACCGATTACGACAAGACAGCTGAGTATCTGGATGACCTGGAGGACTCGCTCGGTGACAATGCCATGTTCGAGCAGCAAGCCGAGCAAGAGGCAGCACATGTTGAATTTAAAGAATATGAGTTTTTCCGCGATCACGCTTTTGATGCTTTCGGGGACTTATTACTTTACAGTGCGACCAGTCCTTCCATGTTGATATACTTGGATAATGTTATTAATGAAGTCGGTGAAGCCAATGAAAACTATGCACGTGAAATATTAGAGCTTTTCGCGTTTGGTGTTGATAACCGTTACACCCAAACAGACATTGAGGAATTATCTCGGTGTTTTACTGGTTGGCAGATTCGAAAAGTAAGGGCTGATAAGACTCAGGGATTTCCAGAATCCGCCCTGAATCCTCCTACACAGCCAAGTAATGGTTTCTTTGATCTTCCAATTGTCGATATAGGTTCAGGTTGGCGCTACTTCAAGGGAATGCGAGAGCCTGTTCGTTATCGAGAAGGTCTGGCACCTGAATGGACTCGGGTTGGCTTTGACGACACTAATTGGCTCAAAGGGGCAACCGGTATTGGCTATGGCGACGAAGACGACAATACCGTTCTTCAAGACATGCGCAGAAGGAATGAACAAAAAGGGTATTCCAGCGTTTTCCTGAGGCGTCATTTTACTCTGCCCGCGGGCACAGAGATCAGCGATTTGGTGTTGTCCATCGACTACGACGATGGTTTTGTTGCTTATATCAATGGAAAAGAGGTAGGACGAAGTGCCAGCATGTCCGATACTGGAACACCTCCAAGATTTAATGAAACAGCTTCTCAAAATCATGAAGCGGGTGGTGAACCTGACGATATAAGCCTTGCTCGCTACGAGAGATTTTTCAACCCTTTTCCAGAGACCAATGTGCTTTCCATACAAGGGCATAATGTAAACTTTACCAGCTCTGATTTTTCTGTCCTACCGCGTTTGGTGAGCAGGAGTGTTACTCAGGAAAGCATCGAACCGGGAGATCCCAATGGACAATGGGCTTTTCGCTTCAATCCAGCTGATCATGACTATACTGCCAAGATACTTTTTGAGGGCACCGAGTGGGAAATGCGCATACCAGATGATCGGCAAGGCGTCGAGGGTCTGAATGATGCTCTTGATGTCATCAAAATGATGGCGAATCATCCCTCCACCCGTGAGTTTATCTGTGTCAAATTGGTGAATAAATTTGTGGCCGATAAAATCACCCTCCGCACATACAAGGATGGTTCTGCTCCCTCGCACTTATCAGACGTTGTCGATCGTGCCATCGATGCATGGCAGCAGGCTGAACCGATCGGACATATTGGAACCGTACTAGCTGCCATATTTGATCGGTCAGACGTTTCCAACCCATTTTGGACGCAATCCGTTTACCAAGCAAAGGTCAAGACTCCTGTTGAATACATCAATAGTCTGGGGCGGGCAATGGAGTGGGGAGTCATGCTGGATGATTTACCTGAAATCAGTGAGGATATGGGAATGCATTTTTTTACGCGCGACGATCCTGACGGATGGTCCGAGTATGGATTTGATTGGGTAAACACGGGAGCGATTTTGGAGCGATTGAACTTTGCCACTCGATTAACACGACACAGCAATAACAAATACCTGCGAAGCTGGTCGATTCGGCGGTATTTAAGATTGCATGACATAGAGACCGCGGAAGAAATAATAGATCATTTTGATCAATTGCTATTCAACGGTTCCCTATCGAAGGACACACGTGATTTGATCCTTAATTTCGCTCGAACAGCAGAGAACGGCAGACGAATCGTACTTAGTCCGGAAAGAAATGATTACTTGTCCAGGGTAGGGGAGCTGATCGGACTTATTCTTGCCATACCGGAAATGCACTATCAGTAAGCCACATAGCCTATCAATCCCTTCACTCAGACATAACCTTTAAATACATTTTTAAAATGCAAGTTTTCAACCGACGAAATTTTTTACGAACCAGTGCCCTTGCCTTTTCCTCGATTGGGCTCAACATGGTCACTCCTTCACTCTTTCAACGCCGACTAGAAGCTGCGGCGCTGCCAAAGGACCGCAAGATGATTTTTATCTTTTTGCAGGGAGGTAATGATGGCCTTAACACTCTCATTCCTCGAGGCGATGCTGATTACAATACCGTTAACCGTCCGAGTTTATATATCCCGGAAGACCGTGCCATTGATTCAGGAAATGGTTTTGCGCAGTTCCATCCGGCATTGGAGCCCATGATGGAAATATACAATAATACCAAACTCAATGGTCAGGAAGGGGCTGGGAACATGGCCGTTTTGCACAGGGTCGGTTACGATGGTCAATCGCGCTCTCACTTTGACAGTCAGCATTATTGGCAAAACGGAATCCCAGGGGATGCGGACACTGAAGAAGGATTTATATACCGCCATATCGACGCCAATTTTGATTTGAATCATCCAGATAACTCATTTGTGGCAGCAGGGTTGAGTTCAAATCAATTGGTTGCGCTCAAGGGCCAGAACATGATTCCGAATTTCAGCAGGACACGTGACTTTACTTTTCCTGCAGGAAACAAGTTTCTCGGTACGCCTCCATCTTCACCTGGCTCAAAAGACGGTAAAGGATTGATGGGGCTATATGGATTGTCACCCGATAAACCATTCAAGCCTTATGGAGGATTAGTACATGGTGCTGGGCAAACCTTGGGAAGAACGATGACCGTGGTGCAGGATGCAGTGTCCAAAGGAGATTATACACCTGAAAACGATGCTGTGTATCCAGATACTTCCATGGGGCGCAAACTTTCCGAAGCTGCGATGTTGTTAAAACGCACTCCAGCGAAAATCATTGGCTTACGCCGAGGCGGTTTTGATACTCATCAGCGTCAAGGGCAGATCAACGGGAGTCATGCTAATTTGTTGGGAGAATTAGCGCAGGGGATGCAGGCGTTGCATCGTGATTTACAATCTCAATGGGAAGATTTGCTGGTTGTTACCATGACGGAATTTGGTCGTACGTCCAAAGAAAACGGAAGTAACGGTACTGATCATGCTGAATCCAGTGTCATGTTTGTAGCGGGAGGAGGAGTCGAGGGGGGGGTTTATAACTGCGATCAGACAACATGGGAAGAGAACGCAATGTTCAGTGCCCGCAGCCGCTACTTGGGACGACGCACTGACTTCAGAGCTGCTTTTGGAGAGATCTTTCAGCGGCATTTTGGAGATGATCCAGCCATGATGGATCAATTAATGCCAGGTTACTCCATCGCCCAGCTGGACAACCCCAATGATTTCAAATTCCTTAACTTTCTCAAAGCCTGAGCGTGGATTAAATAGCAGGGGTTTCATCTCAAAAAAGAAACCCCTGCTATTTCCGGGGCCATGGTGACCTTACTTGTGAGATGACCTTTGATTGCCAGTGCGAAGTCTATCATTGGGGATTTTCGAGTTGACATCCAAGTGGCTTTCCTCCTTCATCCTCTCTCAATGATCATCAAATCTAGAGAGAGAAATTATCGGTATTGTCGCTCCAGGTGCCTTCACTAGAAGTTCCGGGCGGCATTCTCTCTATTTACGTTTCTTTCATTTCTCCCGTTTGCTTCAACCTTTGTATTTCAAAGCGATGAGTATTTCTATTATTTCCGGTTCCGTAACTTCTCCCAAGGGTTTCCTGGGGGCAGGAGTTTTTTGTGATGTAAAACGAATGGGTACCGGCAAGGGTTCCAACAAGGGGCGCAAATTGGATTTGGGTGTCATATACTCAAAGGCTCCCTGCGCAGCTGCCGGCATGTTTACCACCAATCAAATTTGTGCTGCTCCAGTTAAAGTCTGTGTTGATCATCTAAAGATCGGCAAAGCCCGGGCTGTGGTTGTGAACTCAGGGAATGCCAATGCGTGTACGGGATCAAAAGGGCGTGAGGATGCGGAATCCATGTGTCGTCAAACGGCCAAGCATCTAGGCATTAAAACGTCCGAAGTCTTTGTGGCTTCTACTGGGCGGATTGGTCTACCGCTTCCGATGCCAAATATTCGACAGGGTGTTGAGGCCGCATGCGGTGAATTGACGACTGAATCCTTGGGCGGGGATCAATTGGCTGAGGCTATCATGACCAGCGACACACATCCAAAACAATATGCGCTAGAGGTTAACTTGGGTGGCAAAAAAGTCACGATCGGTGGTGTCGCCAAAGGTGCAGGGATGATTCAGCCGGGGATGAGTCCAACTGGTAATAGACCTTACAGTATGCCCCTGCATGCCACCATGCTTTCCTTCATCACCACGGACGCTGCTATCAGCAAACCAACCTTACAGCGCTGCCTCACGGAGGCAGTTGCTTCGACTTTTAACCGAATCACAGTGGATGGTGATATGAGCACGAACGATACGGTACTGGTTTTAGCGAACGGATTGGCCGAAAATCAGACAATCAGGCATACTGCAAAGGATGCTATCTCAAAATCCTCATTAACCTTGTTTCAACAAGCTCTGAATCTGGTTTGTTTTGCGCTTGCTAAAATGCTGGTTAAGGACGGTGAGGGTGTATCTCGGTTCGTCACTGTACGTGTGGCAGGTGCCAAAACTAAACAGCAAGCAGATGCAGCCGTTCGTTCTGTGGCCAATAGCTCGCTGGTAAAAACTAGCTGGCTGGGTGGAGATCCCAATTGGGGAAGGATTATCGATGCGCTTGGTTATTCGGATGCCACCGTGGAAGAAAATAAAGTGGACATCGGCTACAGCGCAGCAGGTTCAAGTAAGATCCTATATTCACTGAAGGCAGGTAAACCCACGCGCGTTACCTTTGAGCGACTTTGTAGAGCCGTGGCTGATCCTGAATTTGATTTGCATGTCAATTTAAACCTCGGGAAAGGCAAAGCCGTCATGTATGCGAGTGATTTAACTGAGGAATATGTTGAGTTCAATAAAGGGGATGTGACTGACCCTGCTTCATTGGGGGGATAAAACGATTGTCATGGAACATCTAATTAACAAGGCAGCCGTGCTCTTAGAAGCGCTTCCTTATATTCAAAAATTCAATGGGGCTACTTTTGTTGTCAAGTATGGAGGGAGTTTCATGGATTCACCAGACGAATCGGTTCGTCAAGGTGTGGCTCGTGACGTCGTATTTCTAGAGGCCGTTGAAATCAACCCAGTTGTCGTTCATGGAGGAGGCAAGGCGATTTCGAGAGCCATGAAGGCGGAGGGGCTCTTGCCCAGGTTCGAGCAGGGCCATCGAGTAACCGATGAGAAAGCGGTTCAACTCGTTCACGAAGTTTTATCGCATCAAATCAACCCTGAAATAGTCAAAACTATCAATGCACTGGGTGGAGTTGCTCGGGGTTTCTCTGGTACAGAAATTTTCAAGTGTCACCGAAAATTGGTGGATGGGCCGGATGGGGATCAAATCGACATCGGCTACGTTGGAGAGGTTGTAGAAGTGAATACCAAACCGCTCCTGGAATGCATTGCCAATGGAGTGACGCCAGTCATCAGTCCCACAGCGATTGGAGAGGATGGGCATATTCACAATTGCAATGCCGATATTGCGGCGGCAGTAACGGCCACCTCATTGAAGGCAAAGCGCTTGGTATTCATGAGCGATGTTCCTGGTCTTTTGCAGGACCCGGAAAATCCAGACTCACTGATCTCGCATCTGAGAGTTCAAGATGTTGCCGTGTTAAAACAAAAAGGCATTATTGGGGCCGGAATGATTCCCAAAGTGGATAGCGCGACCAAGGCCATTGAAGCCGGTGTGGATAAAGTATCCTTCGTGGATGGTAGAGTGAATCATTCAGTTTTGCTTGAAATATTTACTGATCAAGGAGTTGGGACTGAAATAGTGTTGCGTTAATTTAACGGAAACAACGGATTAACGAGGTTTTTCAAAAAAGAAAACAAGATGAATCATAACAAAACAATATCCGCATCGATCAGTGAGACAAATCATGCGGTACAATCTTTGTTTAACGATTACGTTGTGCCCACGTACGGTCGATTTCCTTTGACTATTGAAAGGGGTGAAGGAAGTCAGGTATGGGATGTTGATGGACGTCGTTACCTCGATATGGGGGGAGGCATAGCCGTCAATGCTCTTGGGCATTCACATCCTGAATTGGTGGAGACGATTTCAAATCAGGCTGCTACTTTGATCCACTGCTGCAATTTGTACCATCAGCCTTTGCAAGGTCAACTGGCGCGTGCTCTGGTGGATAGAATAGGATCAGGGAAATGCTTTTTTGCGAACAGTGGTGCTGAAGCCAATGAAGGTATGTTCAAGCTTGCAAGAAAGTACGGCCATGAGGAAGGCAGATACGAGATCCTGACTTGCATGCAATCTTTTCATGGACGAACCATGGCGTGTATTGCTGCGACCGGGCAGGAAAAAGTAAAACAGGGATTTTCCCCGATGATGCCTGGGTTTCGTCATGTGCCCTTCAATAATCTCGAAGCCATGGAAAAGGCAATCAGTCCTTCCACCGTGGCCATCATGATCGAGGGCATTCAGGGTGAAGGGGGTATCTGTTCTGCCGATCCTTCCTATTTGATAGGGCTACGGTCTTTGTGTGATAAGCACCGCTTGTTGTTACTCTGGGACGGAGTTCAATGCGGTCATTATCGTACAGGGGCTTTCCAAAGTTATTCATCAATCCTAGGCGATGAAGAAAATGAATCTGCATTTTTACCAGATGCGATCTCCATGGCGAAGTCCATAGGAGGAGGATTTCCTTTTGGCGCTTTCTGGGTAAGAGAACCATATCAAGACATTCTGGGGCCAGGGACCCACGGGACCACATTTGGAGGAAACCCACTGGGTTGTTCAATTGCATTGAAAATCCTGGAAATCATTGAAAGAGATCAGCTGGAGCAAAATGTAGTTGAAATGGGATGCTTGCTCGCGAACAAATTAAAAGGTTTGGTAGAAAAATACCCTGGTTTGATTCAGGGTATTCGAGGGATGGGGCTGATGATTGGTATTGTTTTTCATCCGGAGATATCGGCCTTGGCGGATGACCCACGTCCTGTTTCTCTTCAGATGGTGGAAAGGCTTCACGCCCGCGGAATGCTCACCATTCCTTCGGGAATTCAGGTCGTGCGGTTTTTGCCCGCACTCAACATCACTTCATCTGAAGTAAAGGAGGCAATATCCATTTTAAACGACACTCTAGAATCAATTGAATCATGAAACATTTTCTGAGTCTTGAAGAACAAAGGATCGAGGATTTCGAAGCAATCCTTGATTTAGCAGATAAACTGAAAGCGGAACGAACCAATACAACATTCCGCCCATTGGCCAATCAAACGTGGGCCATGATTTTCTCTAAATCATCGACGCGAACACGAGTTTCTTTCGAAGTCGGGGTGAGAGAATTAGGTGGTCAGGTTATTTTCCTTACTGCCAATGACATGCAGTTGGGGAGGGGAGAGCCCATCAAGGACACTGCTCGTGTGTTGGGCCGCATGGTGCATGGTGCGATCATCCGAACCTATGCTCATCAGGATGTCGTTGATTTTGCCGCATACAGCATGATCCCAACCGTCAATGCGCTGACTGACCACGCGCATCCATGTCAAATAGTTGCCGACCTGATGACTATCCGAGAAAAGCTGGGTTGCATCAAAGGCAAGGTAGTGACATTCGTTGGCGACGGTGCCTGCAATGTTGCAACCTCCTGGGTGTTTGCCTCAATCAAGCTAGGTTTTGAGCTACGCATTGCTTCGCCAAAAGCTTTTTTTCCGGCGAAAGGTCTCATTGAGAAGACTGGTTCCAACGTGATCGTTACCCAAGACCTTGAAGCTGCTGTGGAAGGCAGTGATGTTTTGTATACCGACGTATGGGTCTCCATGGGGAAGGAAGAAGAATCGAAAAGCCGACTTGAAATGTTTAAAGGCTACCAGATAAATACTCCACTGATGGCGAAAGCGAACCCGGATGCTTTGTTAATGCATTGTCTGCCAGCATATCGCGGTAAAGAAGTGAGTGAAGAAGCTTTAGAAGAGCATTCTACGACTATTTTTGATCAAGCCGAGAACCGATTGCATGCGCAGAAAGCCATTATGTCGTGGCTTGTTGAATAGGCTATATCTAAAAAAAACTCAGAAGTTAAAAGCCCTTGAAGATAGGCGGTATCTAACGCAAGATACTTTTCATGCACTGTAAAACCTTCATTTTTGCGATTTACTTTTGCACTGTTTCGGTGGGGACAGGCTTGCAAGCTCAGGATTCAAATCTCAAAAACACCATCTTTCTGCTTCAACAGGAAACTGAAGAACGCTATCGCAAATTGCGAGCTGAAATCGATGATGCGCAGACAGCTAATCTATCCCTCATGCAGAGGATGCAGGCGCTTGAGAAGGAAAACCGTTCTTTGAGACGGGAAGTCGCAAAGATTCCGAAATCTCCCGTTTCCGAATCGGATTTAGCGAAACTTTCGGAAGCACTTATAGATCGCATCAAGACAGTAGACAAAAAGCGAGCCGGTGATAACAAGGCTTTGGTGGATCAGATCAAGGATCTTGTCACAGCGGTGAACAAACTGAACATCAAAGCAGTTGCAACACCTTTAAAACCTGCCAAGCCGCAGCGGGTCCCCAAAAAGATAGCGGAAGTCACCATCGAGCCCAATTACACGATTTCGGCGATTGCTGAGGCTTACCGGCTGGAGGGTGTCAATGTTTCCATTAGTGAGATTTTGGAAGCAAATCCACAAATCACTGATCCCAGAAAAATCAAAGTGGGGGACGTGATCATCATCCCTATCGAGTGGTGAGCAACAGTTTTTGTGCTTTGATGCAGCTTTGGCACTGAGTGAGTTGGGGATTTGATCATGGTTTATTTACTCTACTCAGTTGGAGCTATTATCTGTTGCGGGGTCATTGGGATCACACTTTGTGCAACGGTCAATTACAGGCTGAACTCGAGCCATCTCGTCATTTATTGCCTAGGTATTCCTGTGAGGCAATTTGCGCTCAAGGATATGATCTCCATCTCGAAGCGCCGCAGATTTCGAGCTGAATTCTGGGTAAATACCCTGGCCTTAAAACATCGGAAATTGGTGATCAGGCGTGAGCGTGGATTGTTCAGGGAATTGATCATCACTCCGCGTTACCGATATGCCTTTCGCAAACAACTGGAGGAAGCGGTTGAAGGGGTGAGATCACAGTCCTTGATTGTTGAAAATAAAGATAACTGACTCTTTTTCTCTTTTCGGTTTCGTGGCGATTTATCAAGATACAGAGGCTGTCAATGTTGACAGACCCCTACTGTTTCAATGGTAACAAACGCTGTCAGTAATTGTCCTCTGGATACCTTCCTCCGTGCATGTTCATAAAACGGCCTTCGCGTAGAATAAAGTCGTTCTTTAGATTGAGATGTAAATCCGTCTATTTTAAAAATGAACTCTTTTTTGGTTTTGACGCAAGGGGGGGCAGAATGAAAACAGTCTTTCCAGCAGGGCTATTCCTTCAATATTTGTCCGTATCATGCCTTCATATGATTGAGACGGTTCATTCACTCTTCAGCGATGGCGTCCTACATGCGGTGCTGGACGGTATCAAAATTCCGAAATTTTTACATCGAACGGCCGTTTTTTCGATCATTGACCCCGTGCTTTAAACTGAGGTTGCCATTTTCTTGATCATCCGCTTTTAACATATTAGATTATTCTCACGTGCACCTGACATTTGATTTAATCGAAGAACTGTATACATGACTCACAACGATTCGTCTCTGGCTGCGCTGCTCAAAGAGCATTTTGGGTTTGAACAATTCCGCCCCTTACAAAAAGAAATTATTCGGTCCGTTCTTGAAGGAAAGGAAACGTTTGCCCTCCTTCCCACAGGGGGAGGGAAGTCACTTTGCTATCAATTGCCTGCATTAACCGACGAGGGATTGACTCTTGTTATTTCTCCTCTCATCGCATTGATGAAAGATCAGGTTGATGGTTTGAACGCGGCTGGGATTCCTGCTACTTTTCTTAATTCATCTCTTTCTCGTCCCGAAGCTGCCGAGCGCATGCGAGGTTTGTGGGGAGGGGCCTATAAGCTCCTTTATGTAGCACCAGAACGCCTGATGATACCTGATTTTCTGAGTAATCTGGATCAATGGAATGTGAATCGGTTTGCCGTTGACGAGGCTCATTGTATCAGCGAGTGGGGGCATGATTTCCGCCCTGAGTATCGAAAATTGGGAGCATTGAGACAGCGATTTCCCAAAGCTCAATTCCTCGCACTGACAGCTACAGCCACGCCGCGCGTCAGAGATGATATCATCAAGGGCTTGCACTTCAGTGAGCCACAAACATTTGTTGGCAGTTTCAATCGCCCAAACCTGTCCTACAGTGTGAGGCCAAGACAAGATGGAGATGGTCTGGCTCTCGCTTTGACTCGGAGACATAAGGGCGAGAGTGGTATTATCTATTGTTTCAGTAGAGCAGCCACTGAGAATCTCGCACGTTTTCTTAAAGACAATGGGGTCAGCTCTAAACCGTATCATGCGGGACTCTCTGATGATGAGCGTCGTCAGACACAAGAGGATTTCATTAAAGACAATGTCGATGTGATCTGTGCCACGGTTGCATTTGGAATGGGAATCGATAAACCCAATGTGAGATTTGTCATGCATTATCACCTTCCCAGAAACATCGAAGGTTATTATCAGGAAACAGGCAGGGCAGGGCGCGATGGACTTCCTAGCGAATGTGTTTTGCTCTTCAGCGCGAGCGATGAAATTAAGTACCGGCGTCTTTGGGAGGATAAGGCAAGTGAACAAGAGCGCAAAGTAGCTATTGACCAATTACTTGCCATGAGTCATTTCGCTGAAAGTGCGGATTGTCGACGTGCTGGTTTACTCAACTATTTCGATGAACATTTCGATGAAATTCCTTGTGGCGGATGCGACAATTGTCTCAATCCACGTGCAAAAATGGACGGCACAGTCATTGCGCAGAAACTGATGTCCTGCGTATTCCGTGTCAGGGAGCATAGTGGTTTTTCAGTAGGATTGAGGCATTTGATTGAGGTCTTGACCGGAGCCAATACGGAAAAAATACGGCAATGGGGGCATCAGGCCTTGAGCACTTACGGAATAGGTAAGGAATATTCACGGGATGCATGGATGCATTTTGGTCGAGAACTCATGCGCAAAGGCCTCTTGAACCAAGATGCTGATCAATACAATACCATTCAAATGACCGAGAGGGGAAATCAGTTCCTCAAAGGGAAAGAGACCATTCCCCTGACCGAGCCGCCGGTTAAACCAGATGCGGCCATTGCGAGGACCCTTGCATCAGGTGATGAGTATGATCATGCGCTGTTCGAAACCATTCGTGGCCTGAGGAAGCAGTTGGCCGATGAGCAAGGAGTACCCGCCTACACTATATTCTCTGATGTTGCCTTGCGCCAGATGGCCGCGTATTACCCTGATGACCTCCAATCATTCAGCAAGATTTCAGGTGTTGGTAGGGTGAAACTCGACTCCTACGGCCCCTCCTTTGTTGAAGCGATTAAGACATTCCTAGATGTCAACCCTCGACAGAATTACAACCATCCGCAACCGGACTCCAAGCCTGTTCGTGAGCGCGATGCTTCCAGACCTGGTGAAACCGTCTTCAAAACAGTCAGGATGTTCAACGATGGGCTGGACCTTCATTCGATTGCTCAAACCAGAGAGATTGGTATCCAAACGGTGGAACAGCATCTGGCAAAGGCGGTGATCGCAGATCTCGAATTACGGGATCACGCTTGGTTCACGCAGGAGGAAGCTGATACCATGGAAAAAGCCTTCACTGAACTTGGTGATGATCGACTGGCTCCCGTAAGAGAATCCCTGAATGAATCGGTGACTTATCTGCAACTTCAAATTTACCGAGCCATGCGAAGGAAAACTTCAAAATAAGCGCGACTTGGCTTGTTCAAATTAGCTTTTGCGACACCTCTTGTTCGATAAAATAGCAATCGATCTCTTCCCATGGGATCCCTCTGCCAGTCAGGGGTTTCCCATGGGAAGAGATCTCAATGGTTGTCTTTCAGCGCTCTCGGATATGTCTTGCCTGACTGGGTATGGAATCTTATCAGTATGAGTACTTCTTTTGTGTGGGGGTATCCTATCCAATCTTCTAATGCTTTGATTGAAGAGTGACAGTTTTCGGTGCGCTAAAATTTTTTATCCTATCAAGCAAGCGAAGTCCGGTTTGTTGCGGAAATTATTTGTTCCAGCAAAACCTTGAAGAATGTTGGCTTTCCTAGCATAAACATGAAGCTTGAGTGTTGCATGTCAGAGGTGCTCCATTTCCAAGAACATGAGCGGATATAACGATGGAAACATATTTCAACAATCTTACGACTGATGAGGGGGGGCATAAACAGTTGCTTCAGGACATCAAGAACTTGATCGAGGAAGCTGAGGGTTTGATTAAAAATACAGCCGAGGATCTTCCTGAGAATTCGAAAAAGGAACTTCTGGAACGTCTCGAACGTTTGAAAAAATCAAGTTTGCGCATAGATCAACAGACATATGCAGGTGTAGAAGTTGTCGATCAGATTATTCGTCGATATCCTTACCAGTCCCTTGGCGTAGCGGCTCTTGGAGGCATGGTGCTGGGTATCATTCTTAACAAACGTTAGCTCCACAGTTTATGGGATTGGGCAGAACATCTGCGGTCATTGATAATTGTGGCTCCGTAGCTTCATTCACTCACACATAATTCTTGCCTTATGGGGGCAATTTTCATTGTCCCTCTGATGAGAACTCAAGACACCAAGTAATTGCATCATGCGAAAGCAGTATCCATTTGACATCATAGAACCAAAGCGCCAGCGAATCTGGGATGAGACAGCAGCCTTCAAGGCCTGGAATCCAGGCGAAACCATCCCCAAACACCATCCATTCGCTGAACGTCATGGATTAGCAGGGGAAGTGGCTGCTTCTCAACTACCTCCCAAATACTACATCCTCGACATGTTTCCATACCCTTCTGGCTCCGGGCTGCATGTTGGGCACCCTGAGGGGTATACCGCAACAGACATTCTTGCCAGGTACAAACGGTCCAGAGGGTTCAATGTGCTGCATCCAATGGGGTGGGATGCTTTTGGCCTTCCTGCGGAACAATACGCGATCAAGACTGGGCAACATCCGCGTGTCACCACTGAAGCCAACATCAGTAATTTCAAAAGGCAGATCAAGTCACTTGGCTTCAGCTATGATTGGTCGCGAGAAGTGGATACAACCGATTCGGATTATTTTTGCTGGACCCAATGGATATTTCTCAAGCTTTACCACTCGTGGTTTAACCAAGAGACAAATAAAGCTGAATCCATCGAAACTCTGACGATACCCTCCGGGCTCGAAACAGAAGAAGCGCGGGCCTCATACAAAGATGAACGACGACTTGCCTTTGTAGCAGAAGCACCCGTCAACTGGTGCCCGGAACTTGGAACGGTTCTCGCCAATGAAGAGGTTGTTGATGGCAAAAGTGAGGTCGGTGGCTTTCCGGTCGTCAGAAAGCCCATGCGCCAATGGATGCTTCGTATTACCGCTTTCGCAGGGAAATTATTGGATGGGCTCGATGAGATCGAGTGGAGCGATTCCTTGAAAGAAATGCAGCGTAACTGGATCGGGAAATCCGAGGGAGCTGAAGTTCATTTTCAGGTGGCTGATGAGGAAGTGATCATTACTGTGTTCACCACTCGCCCTGATACCCTGTTTGGCGCAACTTATATGGTGCTTGCACCCGAGCATGCTTTGGTTGATCAACTGGTCACTGAAGAACAGAAGGATGCGGTTGAGGAATACAGAACCTTTTCATCCCGGAAAAGTGATCTTGAACGCACTGAATTGGCAAAGGAAAAGACGGGTATCTTCATCGGGGCCTATGCCATCAACCCGGTCAACAAAGAACGCATCCCCATCTGGATTGCCGACTATGTTCTTTCAACATATGGGACCGGTGCCATCATGGCTGTACCTGCTCACGACTCAAGGGATTTGGAATTCGCTGAGAAATTCAACCTCCCGGTATTAAAGGTAGTCAAAGCGCCGGAAGGGCAGGACTCCATCGGCTTTGTCGGTGAAGGTGTCAGTGTTAATTCTGATTTCCTCAATGACCTTCCAACCTGCGAGGCCAAGCCGAAGATGATAGACTGGCTTTCCGAAAACAAGGCCGGATGTCGTCGTACCAATTTTAAGCTCAGGGATTGGTTGTTCAGTCGCCAAAGATTCTGGGGTGAACCGTTTCCGATACTGTGGAAAGACGGACAGCATCGAGCTGTTGGTGTTCATGAGCTGCCCGTCATGCCGCCTGATTTGAAAGATTTCAAGCCAACGTCCGACGGTGAGCCTCCACTGGCACGTGCCGCTGAGTGGGCGAATTTGAAGGATGGTTCCATTCGTGAAACCAATACCATGCCGCAATGGGCCGGTAGTTGCTGGTATTATCTTCGCTACTTGGACGCTTCAAACAAGGGTATGTTTTGTGGTAAGGAGGCGGAGGCTTACTGGATGGGATCTGCGGATGAAAAAGCCAACCCCGGCGTTGACCTTTACGTTGGTGGAACAGAGCATGCAGTATTGCACCTGCTCTACGCGCGGTTCTGGCACAAAGTTCTATATGACCTCGAATTAGTTTCTACAACGGAACCTTTCTATAAACTGGTCAATCAGGGGATCATTCTTGGAGAAGACGGGCAGAAAATGTCCAAATCGCGGGGGAATGTGGTCAATCCAGATGAAATTGTCACAGCGTATGGAGCGGATGCGTTTCGTTTATATGAAATGTTCATGGGACCATTAGAAATGTCCAAGCCATGGAACACCAAAGGGGTTGAGGGTGTTTACCGTTTTCTTGGTCGCGTCTGGCGCATGATCGTTAATGAACAGAGTGAGGTAGCCTTCGAGCAAGCGATGGCTGTTGATGCGCAGAAAGACGAAGCCAACCTGAGCAAACTGACTTTAAACTCCACGATAAAATTTGACATTGAACCGACGCCGGATCAACTCAAGTCTCTGCATGCTTGCATAAAGAAGGTCACCGAGGATCTTGATGGGATGCGTTTCAATACTGCGATTTCTGCAATGATGGTTTTCGTCAACGAAGCTGTTAATTGGAAAGTTCGGCCGGTCGAATGCATGCGCACGTTCCTGACCCTGCTGCAGCCATTCGCACCGCACCTTGCCGAGGAACTTCATGGAATGTTGCAGGAAGAAAATGCCAGAGTGATTGCCTACCAGCCCTGGCCTGTATTCGACCCCGCTCTTTTGATTGAAGAGAGTGTTGAGCTGCCCGTGCAAGTAAATGGGAAATTGCGAGATCGACTCAAGGTCTCAAGGGATGCAGACCGGCAGTCCATTGAAAAACTGGCATTAGCCTCCGAAAAAATCCAAGCTAACATCGAAGGTAAATCAATCAAGAAACTCATCGTGGTTCCGGGGAAATTGGTTAACATCGTTGTCAAATAAATCTGAACAAAGATATAAATTAAAGTTATGATGCATCGTAGAACTTTCCTAAATCGCACCCTGATCGCTGCTGCAGGTGCTGGCGCAACCTGGTTTGATGTTCCTTCCGTGATCGCGGATACACGTGAGCAGTCGCTTAAAAAATATGGAGGTTTCCCCATGGGAATTCAGAGCTACTCATTGCGAGCTTTTGGTATCGACGGGGCACTTGAGAAAATAGAAGAATTGGAATTGCACTTTGTGGAATTATTCCGAATGCATTACCCCCCCATTCCAGATCCTCTTAAAATAGGGGAAATGAACGCCAAATTGAGAAAACATGATCTTTCAATCAGTGCTCATGGAGTTCAGTCATTCACCAAGGATCATCAAAAAAATAAAGCATTTTTTGAGTTTGCCAAAAAAGCAGGCATCCGAAATATCAGTGCGAATCCGGAAAAAGATTCCTTTGAAAGTCTCAATCGTTTGGTTGCCGAATATGATATTCGTATAGCGATCCATAATCATGGGCCAGGTGCACTTTACGATGCTCCATTGGATGGATTGAAAGCTGTTGCAGGCTATGACAAGCGCATAGGGTTTTGCGCTGATCTTGGGCATTACATCCGCTCAGGAGTTGATCCCGTTGAAGTGATATATCAGCTCGGTGACCGGTTGTACGGCGTCCATCTTAAAGATTTTGCGGAGCAAAAGAAAAAAACGGAGGGAGTTATCATTGGTCGGGGTCACCTGGATGTGGAAGGTGTGTTCAAGGCATTGAAAAAAATAGGTTTCCCTGCCGATGGAGCTCTTTCGCTCGAGTATGAAGAAAATCCAAAGGATCCCATGGAAGACATTCGAGCTTGCCTGAATGTTGCGGCCGAAGCTGCTCAGCGAGCGGCTCGATCGTAGTTCAAACGATTGCCGCGGAGATATCTTCGTACATCAACGGTCTCCGACATATCAGGCTTTTTTTGCTTAACCCCCGCTTCTCTTTGAGGAGCGGGGTGTTTGCAACGGCCTTTAAAAGTCATTTCAGAACGTGTTGTAAGGAGTTTTCATAGGGCGTGCAAAGTCCACGAACAAGACGACCTTGAATCCGTTCGTATCTTGCATACCTCATGATTATAGGTATCACCAATTAGAAGACTCATGCCTTCTTCCCAGTGTTTGGTTTGAGTTCCAATCCTTATCCGACGCGCTGCGGATGTCCCTCCACCCCTTTTCTATTTTCTGAGCCCACGAAAAAGTGCTGGATTCATAAATCGCGTTATCTCCAACAGATCCTCGTTTGGAAATAAATCCCTCGATTTTATCCGCAATGATGCGTCCTAGTTTAACTCCTGCATGACTGGTTGGCTTGAGCCGGTAGCTTCTGCTTGTCAATGGATCATCAAAATCGATACCCGTTTTTACTTTTGGGTTCATGCTGATTTTTTAGTTGATGATGTGGATCTTATCCGCTGGAATCATCACTTCAACCAGTCTTAAATGGTAATTAGCAGCAGAAAGATTGACAAATTCTAACTGAATTCGGTGGAGCATATCTGATCATGCTTTGCCTAGCTATCATGCATCTTATTGCCCTGTAAATGTCTCGCGATCACATGATCACGTTTTCAATGACTATTGCGAGCCCAGGTGCTCTGAAAATATAAAAATGAGTATCCGATTGGAGATGATCCAGGTGGCACGACTTGCTCCTGAGCTTTTAGGTGATGCCGCAGGGTTAGTACGTTCCTTCATGATCAAACAGCTTCATGATAATGGAGGTTTTGTTGATCGCAGGGGGCATCCGGATCTTTATTACACTGTATTTGGATTGGATGGGCTGCAAAGCCTTGGTGCCTTGCCTGAGCCATCACGATGGCAACCTTTTCTTGAATCAAAATTGTCCATTGATGATTCAGATTTTGTGCATCTTTGTTGTCTGATTCGATGTCTATCGATTGTCCCAGAGAAGGGCGCTTTCAGAGATAAACTTCTAAAAAAACTACTTGAATTCCAATGCGCAGATGGAGGTTTTCAACCTGAAAAAGATGCCGTGCATGGTACTGCTTATGGTGCATTTCTGGCTGTAGGTGCCTTTCAGGATTTAGGGGTGAACCTTCGTGCCTGTCAGGATGGGATCCTCGCATCACTCAACAATCTTCGGACACCTGATGGGGGGTGGGGAAATGATAGTCAGCAACGCTCTGCGGCAACCAATGCAACTGCAGCTGTCATGACCACTCTGCGCCAATTTGGAATGAACCCTGATTCTGAGGCAGTTCATTGGCTGGCCTCAAATTGTCATCCTATGGGGGGGTTTCTAGCCAATCCATTGGCTCCTGTTCCGGATTTGCTCTCCACTGCGACGGCGTTGCATGCACTCTCTGGAGTTCAATATGAACTCGGTGAAGACATGCGAGAACGTTGCCTTGATTTCATAGATACTCTTTGGACAAATGTAGGTTCTTTCCACGGTCATTGGCATGAGGATGAGCTGGATACCGAATATACATTTTACGGTCTCTTGGCTTTAGGGCATCTGAGCGTTTAAAATTTGAATTCGACTTTGCGGGTATTTCGTCGTCAAATTTGATCATGTTCTCCGAATATCAGCCCAAGCTCCCATTACCTTCGATGTTTCCCTTGAAACAGGCTTTTCCGGGGAGAGCCGTTCCTTTGAACCTCAGTTTGGCTGTCAGTAATGCCATGGAACCACTTCAATTTCGTATCAAATCAGGTATGCGCATTGGTTTAGCTGTTGGAAGTCGAGGTATATCGGGACTGAGCGTCATGGTTCAAGAGGTTGTCACTCAGTTAATTGCTTTTGGAGCAATGCCTGTGATTCTGCCTGCCATGGGAAGTCACGGAGGAGCAACTTCCGAAGGGCAAGCTTCTGTGCTCGCGACTTATGGTGTCGATGCACAATCCCTAGGTATCCCTGTAGAATGTTCAATGGAGACTATTGCAGTGGCTGATTCGGAGTGGGGGACGCCTGTTTTCTGGAGTCGATCCGCTTCTCAATTGGATGGGGTGCTGGTGCTCAATCGTATTAAACCTCATACAGATTTCAAGGGTGAGTTGGGCAGTGGTATCTTGAAAATGCTTGTTGTAGGTCTGGGGAAGCGTGATGGAGCCTCAGCGTTTCATCGAGCTGCGATACAATTTGGCTACGAAAACGTTCTTCGTCAGTATGCTTCCATTCTGATCGATAAAATGCCTGTGATAGGTGGATTGGGAATCATTGAGAATGCCTTGCATGAAACGGATCAGATCGCTTTTGTGCCTGTCGAAACTGCAATTGAAGATGAAGGCAGACTACTCGCCAAAGCCAAGGACTTAATGCCACGACTGCCCTTTGATGATCTAGATTTATTGATTGTGGATTGGATTGGGAAGGATATCAGTGGATCTGGCATGGATCCAAACATTGTTGGCCGTGGTGTTCATGGTTTTTCCACTGATTTCTCACTGCAAAAGGATTTCCCTCGAATCAAGAGAATCATGGTGAGGAGTTTAACGCCAGGTTCACATGGAAATGCCATTGGCGTTGGTATGGCAGACTTTACCACCTCCCGACTTGTAAGGAGCATGAACCCGAAGATTTCATTTGTGAATGCGGTTACCGCAATGACCATGAATGGCGCCAAGGTGCCTATTCATTTTGAAACGGATCAGGAAGTGATTCAGTGGGCCCTGAGTTCTTTAGTGGTCCCGGATACGCGTCAATCGAGGGTGTTAAGAATCAAGGATACGCTCCACCTTGATGTCATGGAAGCATCGGAACATCTACTAAACGATGCAAGGATAAACCCGCAAGTTACTCTGGAGGGAGAACCTGCGGTGATGGAATTTGATTCAAACAGAAATTTGATGGATCTTGGTGGAAGCTGATTCCTGTTCGGCTCTCATTGCATTCAGATGGCCATGTGCTCAAGGATTAATCATGTTGTTCTTCCTGGCAAAATTGAACAACCCTCCTTCATCAATGACATTCCTGACATCTCCAAGAGGGTTGACAGAATAGGTTTTTCCCGTGGCCTCTACTGTGACTGTCAGGGAGTCAAGATCTACGGATACAATATCTCCTGTTTTCAGTATATCACAGAGACGGTCTTGAGATTCACAAGGATAAAGCTCACCTGTTGCTACGCAGTTACGGAAGAAAATGCGGGCAAAGCTTTCAGCTAGAACCAGTTGACACTCTGCTGCCCCCATTGCGATGGGGGCATGCTCTCTGGAACTGCCACACCCGAAATTGCGGCCCCCGACGACAATGGGATATTTACTATCCATTTCGCCATCCTCGACATAGCGTTCCGAATACAGAGAATCCGGTAAACCGCATAAAGCGTAACTGCCCAGTTTGTCATACTCCTCCTCTATGGTAGGAATCAGGTTCAAATACTGTGCAGGAATGATTTGATCAGTGTCGATGTTGTCTTTGACGACGTAAACGGATCCCGTAATAACCTTACTCATATGCGATGCCATTCTGCTAACATCGAGCGAATTTGGCAAACTTTTACTGATCAATGATTGCTGGCCTGCGCCGATAGCTGTGCATTGTCAGTTTTATCGGCTTTATTCAATTCATCGATGTAATCTTTTAAAATTTCGATACTCTCGCGAGTGTAGGGATCGAGGCGTTTGTCCATTTCATCTTGATCATCGCCAACATACGAATTTTCGTCTATCTCTGGAAGGCTCCCATCCTTGGGTTTCTCCTCTTCTTCATCCTCTTCGACATTGTAGTCCTCTTCGTTGTCTCCGTTGAAAAGAAGCTTGGCCGGCTTTTGCCCCCGAACCTCATCCATCGTCAAACGAAATATTTTCAGACCTGGGTAACGCCTCGCTTTTCGCTCAGCATCACGTTTCTCAATTCTAGCCTTGTCCTCTTCTTTTTCAGGAGCGCGTTTTTCTTCGTTGAGACTGACGGTCTTGCGCTCCTTGGTCTCCTGATAGCGCTTGATGTCATCCATGATATACTGGAAATCTGTCACGGTTTTGATTCTCTCAGCCGAGGTTTTCTTTAACGTATCTACAGTGTGCCTCACACGATGCATGATTTCGTAATCCGCGGGATCAATGGAATCAGGCTCCAGACTCTGGGGTAGGTGGGCCTCCCCCAATTCCATATAATCGTAGATGGATGGAAGGATGATGTCAGGGGTAACACCATTTCGCTGAGTCGTGCTTCCCTCGACTCTATAAAATTTTGAGATTGTATATTTGAGTAAACCGCTCTCTTTTGGGGTATTCCGGATTTTGTTGAGTTCCACCAGTGTCTGCACGGTACCTTTTCCGTGCGTAGTTTTATCTCCCACAATCAAGGCCCTGCCGTAATCCTGCAGGGCTGCAGCCGTGATCTCTGCTGCAGAGGCACTTAAATTGCTCACCATCACCACAAGAGGCCCATCATACACAGTGGACGGATCTTCATCCTTCAGAACTTGTTTTTGCTTGACGTAATTTTGCACCTGAACCACGGGTCCCTCAGGGAAAAATAGTCCGGTCAACTCAACCGCTTCCGGCAATATTCCTCCACCATTTCTTCGTAGGTCCAGAGCAACGCCCTCAATGTCTTCCTTGCCGAGTCGCTTCAAGATGAGGGCGGTATCAGCGGCCACGTTTTCGTAGTATTGAGGGACAGTCAGCACGGCTAAACGCCTTTTCTTTCCCAACTTGGTGGGTAGCTCCACGATGCGGGCTTTGGCAAACTGTTCCTTCAGTTCGATTTTTTCCCGCACGAGGGTCAATTCTCGTGTTTCCGACCCGTCCACTGACTTCGCTGGAATGATGGTGAGTTTGACTTTGCTCTTCAGTTTACCTCGGATGAGTTGAACAACCTTGTTCAATTTCATTTCCACCACATCCACAGGCTCATCATCATCCTGAGCCACAGCAATGATTTTGTCGCCAGGCTTGATTTTCTTGCTCTTATCTGCCGGCCCGCCAGGAACAAGACTGACTATCTGGCAATAACCTTCGTTGCTCCTGAGTAGTGCCCCAATGCCAGTCAATTCGTTGTGGACATTCTTGATGTAGAAATCATCCGCAGTTGTGGGGCTCATGTAGTTTGAGTGCGGATCATAAGCATTGGACAAAGCTGTGAGATAAATCTGTAAAACCTCATCTGGCTCCAAGGTGATGAAGTCCTTGACCAAGCGGTCATAGCGCTTTGACAAGCGCTCCTTGACTTCAGAGATGTCCTCTTTGCCAAGGCGTCCCTGTAAAAGATCGTATTTGATGCGCAATCGCCACAGCTCTCTGGCCTCACCTTCGGTTTTTGGCCATGGCTCTTCCGAGCGTTTGATCATGATTTCGTCATCAACATCGAACTTGTATTCTTGATCCAACAATTCTCCAATCACTTTTCGACGTTCTTGAATGCGTTTTTTGAACCGCTCGAAAATTTCGAAAGCCGGTGCTGCGTTGGGAACACGATTGTTCTCCAATATACCGAATGTGTAATCATCAAGAAGATCCTGATATTTCTGGCGAAATTCATCCACGTCAGATTGGAGGAATATCTGGTGGTTGAGGTCCAGAGAATCAAGGTAGTTATCGAAGAAAATGTTTGAAATATCATTGTCTAGCCATTTTTGGCGAAGGTGACTTTGACTCAAAATATGGCCGACCACCTCGGTGATTTTCCCACTTTGCCGCATGCTCAGCTCCAAAGCCTGAGCGTATGTCACCACCATTAAGAACAAGCTAAGCGCAATACGAAATTTAGTCTTCATAGTTATACACAATAGATTGCACTGATTTAGGCTAGTTTCAACAATGTTTCATTGATTTTTTCTTAGTTATAGCAAACAGTTTAAGCAATTGCTCCGCGTTCCGATTAGTAAGGATGACGCTTGTGTTTTACCCCAAGGTGAATCTCAATCCGTCAGAAATCCATTGTAATGACATATCAAGCATCCAACCAAAGCAAGCAATTGAAACAATGGCAGCGCTGGACATACCTGCTTCTTGTATTGACCATTTCCCATGGGGCTCATTTCTTGGAAGCTGCAAACTCGATGACCTTTGGGCGCACGTTTGAATGTGATTTCAATCCTGGTTCAACGAATAACCTGCCACTTTTTCAATTAGAAACAGAAAACGCTGAAGAATCACAAATCGAAGGGGCGGTCCTGCTTCCAGAATTTTTACCCGGCATTGAAGGGCTTGCGTTGCGGTCTCGGGAACCGGCAGATGGAATAATTTTTGATTTATCTTCTGACGAGGGTGCAACCCTGCCGCTAGCAAGCGGAAGCATGCGTTTCTGGTTCAAGCCTGATTGGAGTTCAGGGGAAGGTCCCGGTGGTTACGGAACCTTGATGAGCTTTGGGAAATGGAAAGCGCCTCCAGGTATGAGTGGGTATTGGGGGCTCAGTCTGGATCCCAAAGGCGAACGTGTCGCGTTTGGTGCTCAATCAGAAGATAAGGGGATGACCTTCATTGCGACTTCGGTTTCTTTCAAGAAGGAGAATTGGTATGAGATTGTTTTAACATATGATGCCAATGCCACCTGGGTTTATATCGATGGAAAGGCACATGGGCCGGGACAAGGGGTTTCGTTCATTCCTCCTGAATCAGCTCTTGAATCGACCGGGTTTGCCCTGGGGAATACGCCAGAAGGTCATCAACCAGTAAAAGGTTTGATTGATGGGTTTGAGATTTTCAATTACCCACTCAGCCAGGTGGAGCATCAGTTCAAACACTTCGCGGTGAGTGCACAAGTCTCCAAGGACCCTCTGAGCATCCGTCTCCAATGGCCAACCTTCAAAGATCGAACCTATGAAGTCAATCGGCGTTTATCGACCCGCGAACTATGGGAACCTTTGCTCGATGATGTTCAAGGAATTGAACTGGTCGATTCTTCGTCTGATTTGATGGATGGCCGAGTTTACGAATATTCAATAGCCCCAAAACAAACCCAAGGAGGGATCCGTCAAATTGAAGTCGCAGCATACACACTCCCAAAGCACAACAAAGGTAAAGTGCTTTTACTGGTTGATCAGACTCATTGGAGAGCACTGGAAACCAATCTGAATCATTTCGTAGAAGATTTGCAGATGGATGGGTGGCAGGTTGACATGGTGAAGGCTCCCAGGCACTCAGATTCCAGATGGTCACCTAACGTAAAGCGAATAGCCAAAGTCAAAGCATTGATCCAGAAGCACTTGGGAGCACCTGTCAAGGGGTTGAAAATGGCTATTTTAATAGGGCATGTAGCTGTTCCCTATTCTGGTTACGTTGCATTAGATGGGCACACGCTTCGAGGGGATGATCATCGCGGCGCCTGGTCCTGTGATGCCTATTATGGCGATATAGATGGAATTTGGCATGATAGTGCGGTGGATCACATCAACAGAACGCATGCTCCCGCGTCGAACATTCCGGGTGATGGTAAGTTTGATGAAAATCAATTGCCGACTCGGCTCGAAATAGCAATAGGCCGCATTGATTTTGCCAATCTGCCCAGTTTGAACAATGGAGTTTTGCACAATCGATCGGTAAGAAAATCCAAGATGGAGGTTGAGTTGATTCGTCAATATCTCAACAAAAACCATGCATTCAGGTTTGGCTCGCTTCATTTCGAGCCAGAAACACTGATCAAATCTCACTTGCCAGACAATATGAGCCGACCCTTCAACCAATCTGCTATCGAAAACGCTTCCAGATGGTTTGCGCTTGTCCCTGGGGAAATAAGGACAGGTGACGGTTTTCAGGATGCAGGTCGTAGTTTGTGGGCATTCATGGCTGGCCGCAGTGGGAGTGCCTCTTTTGCAAGTGGTATTCGTCGAACTCGCGATTTCAATCAACCCAATAAAAACCCACGTTCTGCTTTCATGATGCTTTATTCTTCATGGCACGGGGATTGGAATGTTTCAGATGCATTTTTGCGCGCCTGTCTAGCTTCAATCGATACAGGCTTGGCAGCCATGAGTGGTTTAGTTGGTCCCTGGCATCTGCAGAGTCTGGGGCGAGGGGAATGTCTGGGGCTTGGTTATTTGCAGTCAGCCAACCAGAGCCCTCATAGCGCGACAAGAGCATTAGCTATTCTGGGGGACCCAACGTTAGGTAATTATTTCACTTCCCCTGTGAGTGGTTTAAAAGCGAGATTGACGGAATCGGAAAAGCGTTTGAACTGGAGTCTTCCCGAATTGAAGGAAATTGAGGGAATTTATATTTATCGATTGGACCAAGATCAAGGCAGATACATGCTGCTAGATAGGCTCTCAACAGGAACGACCCAATGGACTCTACCTGAAGACATGCCGCGGCGGCAACGGTTCATGGTTCGAGTGGCACGATGGATACATAGTCCAAGTGGCGTTTTTGCCCATCTAAGCCCGGGCGTGACTGTTGTTGTCGACTAAATAGTGCGCAAAGAATACCACTCAATCAATCCCTCTAATCCATTGATTAAAGGAGATTAGAGTCATATCATTCCCTGATGCCCTCTTTAAGACTTAATGATTATCTGTTCATCACTCTCCTTCTTGGAGGTCTCTCATTATTGGACTTAGGGGCAGGTAGCAATCACCCCAATATTCTTTTTGCCATTTCGGATGATCAATCATTTCCTCATGCCTCTGTTTATGGTTCTAGATTTGTTAAAACACCCGCTTTTGATCGTATTGCGAATGAGGGAGTGTTGTTTCAGCAGGCATTTTGCGCGGCACCCGGGTGCTCTCCGTCGAGGGCCAGTATTCTGACTGGCAGAAACATATGGCAAAACCGTGAAGCGGGAACACATGCCTCTAATTTTCCCGCTGATTTGAAAGTCTTCACCCGTGCATTGGAACAGAAGGGGGGATACCAGGTTGGTTATACAGGTAAAGCCTGGGGACCAGGCAATTCTGCGATCACAGGCTGGTCGCAGAACCCCGTTGGTAAAGCATATAATCAACACAAAATGGATTCCCCTGCAGGCATTTCTGGAAATGATTACGCCAAAAATTTCGAGACTTTTCTAAAGGATCAGCAAACATCCACCAAACCTTTCTTTTTTTGGTTTGGAGCCCATGAACCGCATCGAGTTTATAAGGAAGGTGCTGGCGTAAAATCAGGTAAACGCCTGAATGATGCGGAAGTGCCCACTTTTTTGCCGGATCATCCTGTAGTACGCAATGATTTGCTCGATTATGCGGTTGAGATTGAATGGTTTGACTCTCATTTAGGGCGCATGATTCGGCTTTTGGAGAGTCTAGGGCAACTTGACAATACTCTCATTATCGTCACGGCAGACAATGGAATGCCATTCCCCCGAGCTAAAGCTAACCTCTACGAGTTTGGTATTCATGCGCCCATGGCCGTTCGATGGGGAAATGAGGTGAAAGGAGGGAGATCCATCGACGATCTAGTGAGTTTCATCGATTTGGCTCCAACCTTTCTTGAAGCTGCCGGAATGAAACCCTGGAAAGAAATGACAGGTAAAAGTCTCTTGGGGCTATTGAAAGGGCAAGGATCCGGGATCACAGATGAGTATCGTCGCTGGATTCTTTCCGGTAGAGAAAGGCATACCCATGCCAGGCCGGATAATTTAGGTTATCCCTCCCGTGCCATAAGGACTCACCGATACCTGTATATCAGAAATTTCAATGCTGATTTATGGCCTGCTGGAGATGAATATCATGATATCGATGGCTGTCCCAGTAAGTCATTGCTTTTAAACAATAGTAGCAAACCAGGCTTTCAAAAGTATTTTCAAGCTGCCGTTGGAAAACGACCGATGGAAGAATTATTCGATATTCTGGTAGATCCCGGCTGCATGCGTAACCTGGCTTCAAGTCCAGGATATGAACAACATCGTAAACATCTGGCGCATCTTCTGGAGCGTGAGCTGAAACGCCAGAGAGATCCACGCATTATCGACGGGGGGCAGGTGTTTGACAGTTACCCCAGATACTCAAGTATGCGCCCCCACCTTGGAGGCTTTGCTGAGCGGGGAAAATATAATCCGGCATTTATTCATAAATAATTCGATGCAATGTGATTGGAGTCAAGAGAGGTAAGTTTCAAGCTTGCTTTGATATTTTGCACACTCTTTCTCAATGTTTGCAGCATTCAAAATGGCAGAAACCACGCAGATTCTTTGAGCACCCGCCTGAAGCACCTCGTCCAGATTATCCAAGTTGATGCCACCAATGCAAAACCAAGGAACAGAGACGTTCTTTGATGCCCATTTCACATACTCCAAAGTGACCGGATTTGCTGTTGGTTTTGTTGGCGTGGCAAAGACTGGACCGATGGCAATATAATCTGCTCCTGCACTGATTGCTTTCCTGGCTTGTTCCGGTGCATGGGTGCTCAATCCCAATCTGAGATCGGAACCAGCGGTGCAAGCTTGTAGATCACGAACGTTCTTGTGCCCCGCGTCAAAAAAATCTTCCTGCCCCTGATGCAAGAAGGCATCTGGAATCTGAGAGGCGACACCAAGTTCATCATTAATCACCAAATGTACTCCTGCAGCAGAGGTGATAGGTTGGATTACTAAAGCGGCTTCTAGGATGCTTTCTGAGCTTGCCTCTTTCATTCGGAGTTGGATGATATCCACCCCGCCATTGCAAAGAGCTTTTGCCAAAGTTTCATAACTGCGGCCTTGCCTGTAAGCTTCATCAATGAAGCCGTAAAGACGACAATCTTCCAGACTTCTCATCGAAGCAAACTCATTTTGACTTCATTAACTGAAATCTTACTTATCCTTCACTAAGCCTTGACCTCAATCAATTCTCGACCACCACCACCAAGGAGTTGTGCTACGAAATTGGTTGTGTAAACACCACGGCGAAAATCAGGGTCCTGTAAAATAGCTTGCTGAAATGGGACAGTCGTCTTGATGCCTGAAATCATACATTCAGACAGTGCTCGACTCATCTTATTCATCGCGTCACGGCGGTCCTTGCCGTATGCGATCAGTTTTCCGATCATGGAGTCGTAATGAGGTGGGATGGTGTAACCGGCATAAACGTGAGAGTCAAATCTGATTCCTCTTCCTCCAGGGGCATAAAACATGTCTATGCGACCTGGGGATGGACGAAAATCATCAAATGGGTCCTCTGCATTGATCCTGCATTCAACCGAATGGCCTGTAAGTTTAACGTCACCCTGAGAAATGCGCAACGGCTCACCCATGGCAATCAGGATTTGTTGCTGGACGAGATCTATACCAGTGACTTCCTCCGTCACTGGATGTTCTACCTGAATACGCTTATTGACCTCCAAAAAATAAAACTTGCCCTTTTCATCGACCACAAACTCAACAGTGCCAGCATTGGTGTATTTGGCTGCCTCTCCAATTTTTACAGCTGCGCGACTCATCTTTTTTCGAAGATCGCGGAATTGCTTCAGATCAAGAAAAGGGGATGGTGTTTCCTCGATCAGTTTCTGATTACGACGTTGAATTGAGCAATCACGTTCGCCGAGATGAATGATTTTTCCTCTGCCATCACCAAGGATCTGATACTCAATATGGCGAGGGTTTTCGATGAATTTTTCTATGTAAACCCCTGAGTTGCCAAATGCTTTTTCCGCTTCTGCTCTTGCTGTGTGATATCCCTTGAGGAGAGATATATCATTATGAACCACACGCATGCCTTTTCCACCACCACCAGCAACGGCCTTGATGAGCACGGGATAACCGATTTTTTTGACAATTTCCAGAGCTTCCTGTTCGTTGTCAACCAGGCCGTCTGAGCCAGGCGGTGGCTGAACTCCGGCTTTTTTTGCTAAATTACGACTCACTGCCTTGTCTTCCAATGCGTTCATCGCCTGAGGAGAGGGGCCGATGAAGCGAATGTTGCAGCTTTCGCAGACTTCTGCAAAGTGAGCGTTCTCAGATAAAAATCCGTATCCTGGATGGATGGCGTCAACGTCCGCTATTTCAGCGGCACTGATGATACGATCAATTCGGAGGTAGCTCTCATGACTTGGGCTTCGGCCGATGCAAATGGCCTCGTCAGCCATTTGCACATGCATGGAATTGTGGTCAGCCTCGGAATACACCGCGACAGACTTTATGTTCAGTTCCTTGCAGGCACGGATAATACGAACAGCTATCTCTCCACGATTAGCGACCAGAATTTTTTCAAACATAGGTGGTTGTTAATGGAATTACCGCTTTACATTCGATAGTTATCCGAAAGTAAATTTTTTTGTATTATTGAGGGAGGGGTGAAATCAGTTGGGTTTAACTTTGAACAGTGCTTGCCCGAACTCAACCGGCCTGGCGTTTTCCACCAAAAGCTCAGTGATCACTCCACTCTTCTCAGCCTTGATTTCATTCATTACCTTCATGGCTTCCACAATGCATACAACGGTGTCCGCATTGACCCTAGTTCCTACCTCCACATACGCAGGCGAGTCAGGCGAGGGTGAATCATAAAATGTTCCGATCATAGGCGAGCAGATGTCCAGATCATTGGAAGTTTTTGGTTCGAGATTCTCGGCCTGATCCTTTGGAGTCGCTACTTGCGCTGACGGCTGTGTTGGGGGTAGTACATGGGAAACCGAAGGTGAAATCAAGTAAGGCCTCTCTTCTGAGGTAGATCCAGTGTTGCCTAGGCCACGTTTCAACTTGATTTTAAACTCTTCCTTCTCCATTTCGAATTCCGAAATGGAATTCTTCTTCATTAAATCGACTATTGCTTTGATATCCTTTAAATCCACGTTGGACTCCTGGTTAAAGTCTCTTTAAAGATCGGCCTTTCTTCACAGCTTCATATGAAAAAAGCAGCAACCTAAGATGGTACTGCTCCGATCTACGTTCAAATGTAGGTCAAACATTAAAGTTACTGATGGCCTGCGTCAAGTGGAAGCTCGATAATCCCCAGCTTATTTGTATGTTCTATGAAGAACCAATCACAACAAAATCGGCGAACAGAAGTTTTCATCTGATCGTCGACTCCGTTGTTTAGTGAGGAATAAACTACATTTTCTTAAGCAGAGACCTTTTCTCTTACTTCAGTCTGGCCGACAGGAAAGATCACCGGCGCATTCTGCTTGTCCATCATGCGCTTCAAACGGTTCAATGCAATATTTTGCAACTGCCGGATTCTTTCACGGGTTACTCCAAATTCCTGTCCAACTTCTTCAAGTGTTCGTTCTTTTTCACCATCCAGACCAAAACGGTAGCGTAGGATCCTGGACTCCCGTGAGTTTAATTTCGATAGCAGTTGTGCCAGCAACCCCAAAGATGTCTGAAGTTCAAGCTCCTCATATGGATGATCCGCATTTTCATCTGCTACTCTTTCTTCAAGACGGGTGCTATCTTCATCACCCACAGTATCATCCAGAGAGACAGGGCGTGCCGAAGCCCGCCTCATAAGTGCAACACGGCTTGGAGCGATTCCAAGTTCTCCTGCTATTTCCTCGTCGGATGGTTCTCTCCCCAAAGCCTCCTGTAGCCGTATCGATACATTACGCAACTTGGCTATTTTTTCTACCAAATGTATGGGAAGTCTTATTGTTTTAGACTGATTACTCAAACTTCTCTTGATAGCTTGTTTGATCCACCAGGAACCATAGGTCGAGAATTTAGCTCCTTTAGTGGGATCAAATTTATCTACAGCCTTCATGAGACCAATGTTTCCTTCATTGATAAGGTCAAGCAATGGTAGTCCAAAGCCTTCGTAATCCCGCGCTATTTTAACTACCAACCTGAGATTTGCGCGTATCATCCTTTCTCGAGCCTGATCATCTCCTTGCTTGATGAGACCAGCCAGCTCCGCCTCTTCTTTAACAGTCAGCAGGTTTTCCTCAGCAATTTCCCTGAGATACAAAGCGAATGATGACCTCAAAGGCTGGATATCTGCTGCCTTGGGCTCCAGTGTAGTTTCCCGGTGAACAGTCACCTTCGTTTCAGCAGACGAGCTGGCTGCGGTTTGCCACTCACGCTGCGCTCCCGAGTCCTTGGTTCTGGAGCTCTTACCCCCGCCTTGCTTTAACGTTTGCTGAGGGTTTGCATTTGATGAACGTCTGACCTTATTTATTGATGTTTTCTTGCTCGTTGCTAATTTCATAGAATCCTCACTCTCATTCGTTTTCCAAAACCTGTTATTTTAGATGACTTCGGTAGGCCTATTTGTGTTTCATTTTTTTTAAGCCGGGCCTGACCAATTTCTACAATTTTTAGTTTACAACCCCTTGACATTTTCAATATCCACTTATTGTAAGGAAATGTCCAGAAAAAAATTAGACAAAAACGGAACAAGAAACCCATTGAATACATTATGTCTAATATTTTGTTTAGTTGTTGTTTGTTTACTGACTTCAACAACGCCATGAAAACAACTCAATTCTTTCTTTTTAAATAGTTGTGCAGGAATTCAATAATACAACTTGGCTCACCCAGTATTCAGTCCTAAATAATCAGGGTATTTAATTTCTCAATGCTGGATTTTAGGGGGATTTTGAGTTTCAATACCCAACTACGTATGAATATTGACTTAGCTTATGGAGAGGGAAAGCTTCCGCTGGAATTGCCTGAAGATCGCACGACGGTGATCGAGCCTCGATTTTCCGAAGGAATCGCAGATGAAAAAGCTTCGGTATTGAATGCCCTGGATCATCCAATAGGCAGACCCTCACTCGCAGAGAATCTACGTCCAGAAGACAAGGTTTGCATCCTTTTCACGGACCTTACCCGAGCCACGCCAAACGAACGTATCATTCCATGGTTGCTCGAATATCTGGGGGACCATCCAAGGGAGAACATTACATTGCTGAACCAATTGGGAACGCATCGACCGAATACCAGAGATGAGTTGATTAAAATGCTCACACCAGAGGTGGTTGACGGGTATCGAGTCATTAATCATAATTGCGAGGATCCATCTCAGTTGATGCAACTAGGGCAAACAAGTTCAGGTGTGCCTGCATTACTCAACAAACATGCGGTTGAGGCCGATCTTCGGATCGTAACCGGATTCATCGAACCGCATTTCTTTGCAGGATTCAGTGGTGGCCCCAAGGGAATAATGCCGGGTGTGGCTGGGCTCGAAACCGTGATGAGTAACCATGGTGTAACTCATATAGGAGATCAAAGAGCGACCTTTGGTAACACGGATGGTAACCCGCTTTGGGAAGAATTACGTGACATAGCGCTCAGAGCCGGGCCTAGTTTCCTTTTGAATGTGACACTCAATCATGATCGCGACATTACAGCTGTTTTTGCGGGTGATTTAATCGAAGCGCACCGTGCGGGATGCGCGCAGGTTAAAGCAACCGCCATGCAAGCTGTCGATGGGCTGTTTGATATCGTTGTGACCACAAACAGTGGTTATCCTCTGGATTTGAATCTGTATCAGGGAGTCAAAGGAATGAGTGCTGGCGCACGTATCCTCAAAGATGGCGGATTACTGATCCTTGCATGTGAGTGTCGAGAAGGTGTGCCTTTTCAGAGTCCGCTGGACAAATTGCTTCGAAGTGCCAGCAGTCCTGCTGAAATTTTGACCATGCTCAGCACACCCGGATTTGTGCGTCCTGAGCAATGGCAGGCTCAAATTCAGGCTCTGATCCAAGCACGTGCAGAGGTAAGGGTGTATAGTTCTCTGGACGATTCCACACTCGCTGCTGCTCATTTGCAGTCTTGCGATGATATACAGCAAACAGTCATCAATCGACTTGCTGAGCTGGGCAAGGAGGCTCGTGTTGCTGTTTTGCCGCAAGGCCCCTTGACGATTCCCTACCTCTGCGAGCAATAAACATTTTTTCAATAATCTACTCACAATGAAACTGAGCCTGGGTTATCCCTCATTCAACATACCTTAGAATCATTTTCTGATGGTTGTGATGCTAATCACAACCATTGACCATGGTGAAAGGTGCCATCGGTAATCCGGTCCTCCCTTCTTTGTTGCCAGTGATGTGTCAGCAGGTAGGATTCTTTCATGACTCTTGCAAAGATACTTACTCTGCTGTTGATTTGTCCGTTCGTATTGACGGGCGATGACTGGAAACAGTTTCGGGGACCGTCTGCCACGGGGCTTGCATCGGATCAAGGTATACCAGCTCGCTTGAATGAAGGTCACATTTTGTGGCGCACTTCACTGCCAGGCCGCGGTCTGTCCAGTCCCATAATCGTTGGTAACCAGGTGTTCATCAGTGCCGCTGAAGGCAATGAACAGGACAGGTTACTAGTCCTGTGCTTCAACGCTCAAACCGGATTGGAAGAATGGCGCCGTTCTTTTTGGGCAACAGGGCGAACCATGTGTCACGAAAAAACCTGCGTTGCAGCGCCAACCCCAGTCAGTGATGGTGATCACCTAGTTGCCATCTTCTCCTCCAATGATGTTGTCTGTCTGGACTTGAAAGGTAACCTGCAGTGGCTTAGGGGATTGACCGTTGATTATCCCAATGCTTCAAACAGTCTGGGAATGGCCAGCAGTCCCTTGATCCTGGATGGTGTATTGGTAGCTCAAATCGAAAACGACAGCCAGTCCTTGGCATTGGGAATTGATATGACCGATGGTTCGAACAAGTGGTCCATTGCCAGGCCCAAAGGAGCCAATTGGACATCGCCCATCCCTTGCACGCATGCCATCAAGCCTGCTGTTGCTCTTCAATCTGGCAAAGGAGTTCATTTGGTGGATGTTCACACCGGTGCCGTTCTTTCGGAATATCTTGGTGGTGCGGCTACCATTCCTTCGAGCGTTCTGGTTGGTTCGATGTTACTGGCACCTTCCCATGGGATCAGCGCGCTTGATTTATCTTCTGATCTGGGGGAGATCCCAATGCTTTGGCGTTCGCGCGCTTTGAGTCCTGCGACTGCCAGTCCAATGGTTATGGACAACGCTGTATTTGTTGTTAATCGAGCCGGCGTGCTTACTCGAGGCAGTCTTGAGGGTGGACGACGGGAATGGCAATTGAGGCTTAAAGGGCCATTCAGCGCATCTGCAGTTGGATTTGGGACGGTTCAATACTGGGTTAACGAAAAAGGTTTGCTTCAAGTTGTGGATGTGGCTCAAGGCGAAGGTGCCGTCGTCAGTCAGCTTGATCTTGGCCAACAGGTTCTTGGTACTCCATCGATTGCGAATGGAGGTCTTTACATTCGAAGCGACAAAACTCTTTGGAAAATAGGAAAAGCGCCTATCCTGTGATCAGGTCAATTGAGTCTTTATATCCAGCATGAAATCTACTGTTTTATCGTTGCGGTGTGCATCCTAAAGTCGCTTTACCTTACCTCTGCAGCCAACTTCTTGAATGAGAAGGGTTGTTATTCCTCTCAAATTTGCATGAAATCTGCTCATCTTTGTTCGGTAACAAGATGGACTCTTTAACGATTATGGAAAAATGGATAATGTTGGCACTCGCGAGATTCCGCCTGATGGCTTGGGGTATCTTGGGTTGTGCTTGGTTTTTGATTTGGGACGCAAATGTTCAGGCGCAAGCCTTGATGAAATTCGAATTGAAAACACCTGAGACCAGGACGTATTGGGTTGAGCAAACAACCGATATGCTTGGCCCTGCACTCAAACCACCAAGTCGCACTCTTGAGTTGCGAAAAACCCCTTCAGATCTTCATGGATCCATCATAGATCATCGACTGATTGTTCATCTTGCTGAGGCTGTTTCGATTGACGAATTCATCAAGCCATGGGGACTTGAGCTGTTGCAATCCCTGCATTTTCCGGGCGTGCATGTCCTCGCAGCCAGTTCACCCCACCAGGCCATGACTATCGCCGGTGCATGGGCAAACATGCCGGAGGTGCTGGCTTGTTATCCAGTTGAACAAAAACCAATGAAACTCAAAAACCGTTTCGCCCCAAGGCCCAATGATCCCTTCTTCTCCAATCAATGGTATCTCGAACAGAGGAATACGATAAATTTTTTGAGTGAAGGAGGGGATATTAATATTCGATCAGCCTGGCCCATATCTCGAGGTCAAGGTGTGCACATTGCTGTTGTCGATACAGGTGTGGATCAAGATCATCCTGATCTGGCACTGGCACTCAACAGCGACTTCAATAGAAATTTTATTACAGGCACTCAAGATGGAAATCCGGTTTCACAAACTTTCTTTCACGGTACGGCTGTAAGTGGTTTGATAGCTGCGTCCTCTGAAAATAATGAGGGTATAGCAGGCGTTGCCCCGCTGGCGTCACTTTCCAGTTGGGTGATTTTTGGGTTTGGGGGCAATATTGCGGATTCACTTCAACTCTCAGAGATGTATGAAACTTCCAACGAACAAATCGCTGTTCAAAATCATAGTTGGGGCAATGCTTATCCGGAGCAATCGGGGCCTTCATTTCTTGAACGACTAAGCTTATCCAACGCTTTTCACAAGGGGCGTTCTGGCAGGGGGATTGTCATGGTGCGCGCAGGTGGGAACGACCGTACCTCGGGAGATTTTCACCCGGGACTTGGAGATGTCAATGACGATGGTTACACCTCCATGCATCAGGTAATTGCAGTTGCCGCAACGCGCCGAGACGGCAGGGCAACCTCTTATTCGAATTGGGGGGCGTCCATTCTGGTAGCCGCTCCGGGAGGCGAAGTACGTGACGGATTGTTCACGACGGATGTAATGGGTGATGGTGGATTTAACATGGACACGGATTCGATTGGTGATGGTGATTATATTTCCAACGAGGTTGGTTTCATCGGAACCAGCGCGGCTGCTCCACTGATTTCAGGATTGTCGGGACTTGTATTGTCGGTCAACCCTGAATTTTCCGTTCGAGATGTGCAGCAGATTGTTCTGGCTTCGGCACGGCATGTTTTTCTTGATGATCCAGACATGGCTGGCAATGGTGCAGGTTTCAAGCATAGTCACCACGTTGGGTTTGGCATTCCTGACGCCGGGGAAGCTTTAAGGTTGGCTCAAAACTGGATACCTCGTGACGAGCTCAGCATCGTTTCTCGCGAAAGTAAACTGAGCAAGGTTGTCCCAGATCACGGACTTCGATTGAAGGTCCAGGGAAAGACGGTACCAGATGATTTAAAGGATATTCCTGCTTCCACCACTATGGGAATTCAACCAGATGAACCAACAGGATTTTTCCCCATGAGTTTTCAAGGGCGGGGGATTGATCCGATTACTGACGATCTTACAGGCAAAGGCGCCATCATTCGCCGTGGCACCACCACATTTCATGAAAAGATCATCAATGCTGCCAACGCTGGAGCTTCCTTTGCTGTGATTTACAATAATCAAAATGAGGATGAATTGATACGAATGGCTGGAACTGATTATACACCGTTACCCGCTTATTTCATTGCTCGGGAGCAAGGGGAGCCACTTTCCGTGCTGGTTGAATCGGATCCAACGGTCCGCATGCAACTTGAAATGAATTCTGCTGATTATTCTTTCAACGTCAGCGAGACTTTGATTTGTGAGCATGTCGAACTGGTGGTGGACGCAGATCATCCCAGTCGCGGCCAGTTGCGTATCGTGATTCAATCTCCAAGCGGAACTAGAAGCGTATTGCAGCGACTCAACTTTGACGATTCCCAAGGGCCTATCCATTGGGCTTATCGCACAACAAGACATTTCTTTGAACCCTCTGCAGGTGTCTGGAAAGTGAGCATCACTGACCAGGATGAAAACCAGATCGGAGCTATTCGTTCTTTGAATCTGAATATTCTAGGCACTGAAATTATCGATAGTGATTCCGATGGGCTGGATGATGAGTGGGAAATGACTCAGTTTGGGAATCTTGCATCAACGGCGAAGGAAGATCCTGATGATGATGGTGCTCAAAATGCACGCGAGCAGCTTCTTGGTACTTCTCCTTTGATCTCTGATCTTAATCTTGAAATGAATCTTGATTTCCTTGACAAAGAACACATCCGGCTTTCCTGGCAAAGCCGGCCCGATCGCCTCTACGAAGTAATTTCTCTGCAACTAAATGGTAACAGCCCAGATTCCATTGGAACCGTGCGCAGCCAGTCTTATCGATCAGAATGGGTAGTGAAATTAGATAAGAATATCAAAAAATTCTTTCAAGTCATCGAGCGGGCTGAATAATCGTAAACACTTATATGAAGGCCCTCCAATCAAAGGGGCGTCCTCCAGTCAAAGCCATTCGCCAGGCCCACACAATCATGGTAGTCAAAAGGACACTGCACAAAAAATTCAAACGCCATGCGTGCAGCTCTTTTTCCGGAATAAGACTCAACAATGCTCCCAGGGAAAGCCCGCACACAAAACCCCCAAGATGTGCTGCGATATCACTATCAGGCGATAAACCCCAAAATGAAAACAGGATACAGACGGCTAGGATACCTCCAAGGATCATGCGTCCGGCTTGTCGATGTGTTTTCAGTAGGTGAAACGCATGGGGGCCCAGCATTCCCAAAGCGCCCATCACCATTCCTGAGGCCCCTAGTCCGCGGTAGGGAGCTTCATGAACCCATAAACCAAAAAAGTTTCCCCATACCCCGCACACGAATGCCGCAAGCAGCCCCGGGCCGGCTCCAAAACGGCCCATGGCAAGCCCCAAGACGATGAGACCTGTGGATGCATTGGATGCGAGATGGCCAATGTCAGCATGAAGCATGACTGCAGTGACATTCTGCCACCAGGCGCCTTGTGTCAAAACTTCCTGACTCTTCAGCATACCTGCTAGTTGGACCTGAGGGCGGAATTCCCATCCGATCCAAGCAAATATGCACAAGACCAGACACCAGAGCAAAGCGGCCCCATGAAATGTGAATCCACTTGCGGGAATAGGTTTTTGCCACGACCAGCGTTTGTTTTCGCTTTGGTAACGCCTTATCGCCTCCTCTGCCCTGTCAAGATCACATTGATGGACTTTTAAACCATAGGGAGCCTGGCCTTCAGGAAAGGATTGAATCTCCGTGGGGATCTTTTGACTGGTAAGAACCAAGCTCCAGTCCATGACCTGTTTTCGATGTGCTGCGGGGATGATGCACCAATCAGGGGCTGTTGGTGGAAGATCTTGTAAATCCTGGCTCATTGGTTTTCACATTGATTACTGGGACTGAATCTTCTTTAGTGAATCGGTCAAAGATCAAAACCAAGTCTCAAGACCACAAATTGCAATTGAATAAAGCATATGTCCACAAGAATTCGATGGGGAATAATAGGAACCGGACGCATTGCCGGTGAATTTGCTGAAGGATTACAGCAGATCGAAACAGCCGAGTTACGATCAGTGGCTTCGCGAAGCCACTGATCGTAACTCGGCTGT
>OLHY01000050.1_pt1 | contig 39381 bp, 23 predicted proteins | sample 1609411 | NCBI WGS metagenome assembly OLHY01 (sample SAMN05416817, study PRJEB24817) | seawater metagenome | isolation source: Sea water | place: Canada:Atlantic | collected 2013-07
AGATTGCCTCTTGTCTCGTGGGCTCGGAGATGTGTATAAGAGACAGCTCAAAATGAAAATCAAACCCGAAGCCGAATTACTGGGTTTGACGATGACTGATCTTGCACGCCAGGCGCGGCAATCCTTCTTCGGCAGTGAGGCTCAGCGCATTCAGCGTGGCAGAGAAGATGTGCGTGTCATGGTGCGATATCCCCTCAGGGAACGTTCTTCTTTAAGCAATCTGGAATCCATGAGAGTCCGCACCCCAACAGGTCAGGAGGTCCCCTTCTCTGCTGTTGCAAATATGGAGCAAGGCCGTAGCTTTTCAACCATCACCCGCATCGACCGAAATCGCACGATCCGAGTGACGGCGGACGCCAACAAGGAGGAAACGAATCTTCAGATCATCCAAGAAGATGTATTGAATTTCATGCCAGCAATTGTCAGCAAGTATAATGGAATGAATTTCTCTCTTGAAGGGGAAGCAAGGGAACAGAGAGAGTCCTTTGGCAGCGTGTGGCTGGGTTCGGTTTTTGTATTGTTCGCCATTTATTCTCTCCTCGCCATTCCGTTTAAATCCTATATACAGCCTTTGATTGTCATGTCGGTCATTCCTTTTGGTCTGGGAGGAGCCATCATAGGGCATTTGATCATGGGACATAATTTAAGCATGATGAGCGTACTGGGCATGCTTGCGCTCTCGGGTGTCGTGGTGAATGACAGCCTCGTGCTGGTAGATTACATCAATCGCAAACGCCGTGAAGGGGTTGACCTGATGGAGGCAGTCAGAAATGCAGGCGTTGCTCGATTCCGTGCTATCATGCTGACTTCCATCACGACGTTCGCCGGCCTGGTGCCCATTCTCTGGGAGAAAAGCACCCAGGCACAATTCCTGATCCCAATGGCGATTTCATTGGGCTGGGGTATTCTTTTTGCCACCTTCATCACGCTGCTACTGGTCCCCATCAATTACCTGCTTCTTGAAGATTTGCAAAGAACAGGCAAACGATACATTAGCTGGCAATTTAATATCAAATTTACAAGTGACAGGCCATCTGATCCCTCTTCTCCATCCTGACATAGAAAAGACGAAACATATGCCAGTTATCAAAATACAAACAAACAAGGCGCTTTCAAAAGATCAGACAAAGGAACTACTTGCCGCCACCAGCCGGAAAGCAAGTGAATGGCTCAATAAACCAGAAGCATATGTGCAAGTCGTTCTGGAGACACCAACTGCCATGATGTTCGCCGGCAGCACCGACCCGTCCATTTTAATCGAAGTGCGCAGTCTTGGGTTCAGCGAACACTCCATGGACGAAATTTCTCGCTCGCTATGCATATTGATCCATGCACACTTGAAGGTTCCAGAAGATAGAATTTTTATAAATTTCTTCGATATCGAACGCAGTAACTGGGGGTGGAACGGCAAAACATTTGCTTGATTGATAGCTCTTAATCAAACGAATTCCATTTCCCGATTACCCAGTCTCGAATGTTGGTATTTCTGAGCTGAATGGCACGTAGTCATAAGCATCTTTTTTAAATTTTTTCTGATGATTATTGTGTTGCAGCCAATTTTGAACATCGTTCAACAGGTCACTCCATTCATTATGATATCAAACCAGTGCAAAGCCCTTATCAAGTCTATTCGGAAGATGCTGGACTCCCACTTGCTCGCACTTATTGCCCTGATAGCTTTTTTCGGTCAGCTTCCGTATTCATGGTCGGCCGATGATGCAATCATACTGGAGATCAAACGTAAAGGCGGACATGTATTTTCGGACTTCGGCCAGATTGTTGAAATCAATTTGAATGGTCATCATCAGATTGATGAGGCATGGATTGATCGTATCTCAAGAGAGAGGGGCATGACAGATTTATCTCTGGAGCAAACCCCCATCGGCGACAAGGAAATTAAACTTTTTACCCATTTGAAAAAACTTGAATGGTTAAACCTCTATCAAACTCAGATCACCGATGAAGGATTAAGGACCATCGCACAACTTACGCGCTTGAAACATCTACCAATAGGGAAAACACACATCACCAACGAAGGGCTCAAGCATTTAAAAACGCTCTCCTCAATCGAATACCTCGGATTGCGAAAGACATTCATTACCGACAAAGGACTGGAAACTTTAAAATCCTTCAAAAAATTAAAAGGGCTTCATCTGGGTGAGACCGATATCACGAACGAAGGGCTCAAAACGCTTGGCACTTTGTCTTCCTTGACCAAGTTATGGCTGCACGATACGGGTATATCTGATGACGGTTTACTTGCGTTAGGTGATTTAAAAAAACTCAGGCAATTGATTATTTACAACACCAAGATTACGGGAAAGGGGTATCAGTCACTTCAATCCATGCTTCCAGATTGTTTTATACTCTACCAAATCGAAGACTGAATCTGCATTGTAACTCCATTTCCGGACAATCAAGATGCATACCCACGGGAGTTACTCATTCAGAGATATTCAAATGGGAGCAGATCCAAGGAAACTTGGACTACAACTGAGGCCCCCAGTGAACCATAAACAGGGTAAGGCCTTAAATCATCTGCACATCATTTTTTCAATATATGCAAAAGCTGAAATTAGCCTTAATGATTAAACGATCCATTTTCCTGGCATGCTTCATCCTCGTTAGTGGATCTCCATGCAGCGTAGGTGGAGAGTCCGCCAGGGAACCAGACTTTTTCACCTTGATCATCCTTCCTGACACGCAAGGTTATGCAGATGTAAGGCATCAGGAGACGCAGCAACACTGGCCGGAGATTGGAGATCAGCGAACCTGTTTCTTCATGCAGACTGAGTGGATTAAAAAGAACAGGAAATTATTGAATATCTCCATGGTAGCACATGTCGGGGATATCACTCAAACAGATCATCATGATGAATGGAAAATAGCCGACACTGCGTTCACGACCATTGATGACCATGTTCCCTACATTTTGTGTTCAGGGAATCATGACATGGGGTATTCGTTACAAGACCGTAGGACGAGCCATTCGCGCGCCAGCCGCTTCAGTTCATTTTTCAAACCTTCACGATTCACCGACAACGCATTGTACGACGCGCATTTCGGACCCGATAAGGCAATCCATTTTCGCGAGGAAGGTAAAACTGAAAATTATTATCTCTATCTGGAAGAGGGCGGCATGAAGTTTCTCATTCTCACTCTGGAGTTCAAACCACGCGATGAAACTCTTGCATGGGCAAATAAAGTCGTGGAACAGCATCCTGATTACCGCACCATCGTCATCACACATGCCTATCTTTCCGGGGGCAAGGGACAGCGAACACAGGCTGACAGCTATCCAGTGCAAGGCAACTCGGGCAAATCCACCTGGGAGAAATTCGTCAACAAGCACAAGAACATCTTCCTCGTGCTATCCGGCCATGCGAAGGAGGACTTACTCACAAGTAAAGGCAAGTATGGAAATACAGTCCACCAGGTGCAGGCGGATTACTGGTATTGGGACCTTCCCGAAATCAAGGCGGGAAGTGGATTCCTGCGTATCATGACATTCCATCCACACAAAAACAAAATTGATGTACAGACTTACTCCCCTGTCACAGACAGTTTCCTGACTCGCCCGACAAGTAAATTCTCGTTAACATATTCAATGCAGCAGCACGTAAAATAGTTTTTCCTGCTGTATCTGTTTTTTCGTTTTCACGGAAAATGGACAGTGAAAACAGTGGAAACCAGACCTCCGGGAAAATGAGACGCTGAGTCGCCTTTTCCTGGGTGATGAATGCCTGAACTTACCAGAAAGAGGGCTTTCGCACAGCGCTCGGCAACTCTTGCCTTGGAGTGAATCGAACCTTCTGACAAGGCTTGTACCCTGGTTAAATTTTCAGCCTGAAAAACCAATGATCCCCGTGCCGCTCAGCCATGCATTTCCGAAAAGGTATGAGCGATTCAAACCTGTCATGACTTGATCCATACGAAAGAATCCATCCTCCATTATTGACGCGCATTCCCATACCCCCTTGAATCCTTATATGCCATTCATCAACCGCCAATGCCTTACGTTTAGTTTCATTGCGTTCATGGCGCTTTTTACTCCTGGGATCCAAGCAGATTTCAAAGCGGGTGCCAGCATGGTGGACATCAGCCCTCCTCAATACCCTGTCCGAGTCAACGGATCATTTACCGAACGTTCAGCAACCGAAGCCACGGACAAGCTTTTCGCAAAGGCCCTTGCATTGGATGATGGCCGGCAACAAATCATCCTTTGCGTGGTGGACTCCTGCATGGTCCCTCGCACTCTCATCGATCGAGCCAAGAGTGATGCCAGCAAAGCAACGGGTATCCCCATGAGTCAAATGATGGTCTCGGCGACCCACACTCATTCAGCACCTTCCGCCATGGGATGCCTTGGCTCCCGAGTCGATCCTCGCTATGCCGCGATGCTTCCGGACCGTATTGCGAGGTCCATGGTAAATGCGGTCAATCGACTCAAACCTGCCCGCATAGGTTGGGCACAGATGGAGGATTGGAAGCACACATTCAACCGTCGATGGATCAGGCGGCCGGACAAAGTCTTCAGCGACCCCTTTGGTCAAAACAACGTTCGCGCACACATGCATCCAGGCCATGAAAACCCGGATGCAACAGGCCCGAGCGGCCCCGTGGATCCCGAGCTTTCCGTGATGGCATTGCAAACTATGGATGGAGAACCTTTGGCAGTATTCGCAAACTACTCGATGCACTATTTCGGCTCTCCTCTTCTGTCAGCAGATTATTATGGTCGATTTGCAGAACACATCGCTACCCAAATGAACGCAGGCGCTGATTTCGTGGCGATCATGTCGCAAGGAACCAGCGGTGATTTGATGTGGATGGACTACGGGGTGCCTCGAGAAAATATCAACTATGACGGATACGCTGAAGAAATGGCCAATCTGACAGCTGCGCTTGTAAAAGGAATCGCATGGCATGAAACCGCACCCTTGAGAATAGCACAGAACAGCTTGAGCCTCGCTTACCGTATACCGGGGCCGGGACGACTTGCTTGGGCTGAACAAGAGGTGGAGAAAATGGGGAATCGCCTACCCCGATCACAACCGGAAATCTACGCGAAAGAATCTCTCTACTTGCACGAGCGGCAACAAACGGAATTGATCCTTCAAGCGCTGCGCATTGGCGATCTAGGCATCACTGCCATACCCAATGAAGTGTTCGCAATCACCGGTCTCAAATTAAAACGCCAGAGCCCGTTGACAAACATGTTCAACATATCACTTGCCAATGGCGCTGAGGGATACATTCCACCTCCCGAACAACACGCACTCGGCGGCTACACCACATGGGCAGCACGGACGGCAGGATTGGAAATCAATGCCGAACCCCGGATCGTGGAATCCTTACTGAAACTGCTTGAAGAGGTGTCTGACCGACCTCGTCGCGCTCTGAAAGAAATACATGGACCTTATGCGCAATCCATTCAGAACAGTAATCCAATGGCTTACTGGCGTTTGGAGGAGATGTCCATGCCAGTAGCTCACGATATTACAGGTCGTTACAACGCGCATTTTGAGGACGGAGTGGCACTTCACCTGCCAGGAGCGGACGAAAGAATCGGGTATCAAGCCCCAATCCCCCCCGCGAAGAACGCATTTTCATTCGACCAAATCAATCGCTCCGCACATTTTGCTGGAGGACGTTTGAACGCCAAATTGCCTCTGGAAAATGATTACACCATCGAGTTCTGGTTATGGAATGGCCTTCCAGCAGATAATAGAGCGGTGACTGGTTATGTCTTTTCACGGGGACAGGATGGGGATCCAGATGCAAGCGGAGAACACCTTGGGATCGGGGGCACACACCAAACACATCTCGCAGGGCGACTGTTTCTTTTCAACGGAAACAAGCAAAATCAGATTCTGGGTGGACGCAACACACTGGCCTTTCAGGCCTGGCACCATGTCGTGTTTGTGCGTGAGGGCGATCAAGTCCGTGTTCATCTCGATGGACGCACTCAACCCGAAATTGACGAAGTATTTTCACATACGATTCCAGAAGGTGAAGATGCGCTTTTCCTGGGAGGCCGCAATGACAACCTTTTCAATTTCGAGGGCAAACTCGACGAAATAGCCATCTATGATCGTTCTCTTTCACCAGATGAAATCAAAGCCCACTACAAGGCATCCGCGTTGGCTCCCCCCAGCAAGATCACTGCGACCGGCCCAGTGGCTCATCCCATGACACCCGAGGCTTCGATCAAGAAAATACACATTCGCGATGGATATAAAATCGAGCTGGTTGCCCGGGAACCTCTGACCATGGATCCTGTCGCAATCGACTGGGACACCTTGGGAAACCTTTGGGTCATTGAAATGGCCGATTACCCACTCGGACTCGATGGGAAAGGCCAACAGGGCGGCCGTGTGCGGATGCTTGAAGACCTCAACAGGGATGGCATCTATGACCAACAATCGTTATTTACCGACAGCCTGAGCTTCCCAACCGGCATCCTCACCTGGCGCGGTGGGGTCATTGTCACCGCCGCGCCGGAGATCCTGTTCCTGCGGGACACCAACATGGATGGCAAGGCAGATAGCCGGGAAGTACTGGTCAGCGGATTGAGCACTGGAAACCAGCAACTGCGTGCCAACGGATTGAGGTGGGGGCTGGATGGCTGGGTCTACTGTGCAGCAGGAGGACATCACGGTAATTACGGCATCGGAACCAAACTGAGGAGTCGTGCAGGCGAAACCCTTGTGGGCTCACGTGATTTCAGGTTTCGTCCTGACACGGGAGAGCTTGAACCCGTCAGTGGCCCTTCACAAAATGGACGTAACAGGGACAACTGGGGACGATGGTTTGGCACCCAGAACATGCGACCTCTCTGGCATTATGTGCTGCCTGATCATTACCTCCGTCGAAACCCCCATATCGCGGCACCGAACCCGACTCAATTGGTTGTCACGCCACTCGGACCCGAAGTATTTCCTGCCAGCGCACCCGAGAAAAGGTTTCATAGTTTCAACGAAGCAGGGCATTTCACCTCTGCGTGCGGAGGGATGTTTTATCGTGACAATGTGCTGTGGCCTGAAGCTGCAGGTAAGCAGCATGCCTTTACCTGCGAGCCTTTTCACAATCTGGTTCAGCACAATCTTGTCACCGACAAAGGTGTATCCTTCTCCGCTGAACGCGATGCGCCTGAAGGGGTGATCGATTTCTTTGCAAGCGAGGACCGCTGGTGCCGTCCGGTGATGACACGAACGGGCCCCGACGGCGCACTCTGGGTTGTGGACATGTATCGCTACATGATTGAGCACCCAGAATGGCTACCCAACGCAGGTCGTGAGGAACTGCTTCCCCACTACCGGATCGGTGACGACATGGGACGCATCTATCGTATCAGCCCTGTTGATTCTGCCCCTGTCCCAATCCAGGATCTCTCACAGCTGAACACGGAAGAACTGGTCACTGCCCTCGACTCATCAAATGGCTGGCTGCGAGACAAAGTTCACATGCTGCTTGTGTGGCGCGGCGATGAAGATTCGAAGAAGCCCTTGAGCCACTTGTTGAGCACGACAGAAAACCCCATGACACGAGTCCATGCTCTTTGGTTGCTCAATCATTTCAAAGCACTTTCAACAAAGCAGCTCATTTCGAGCTTGAACGATATGCATCCGGGCGTTCGTGAGAATGCGTTGCGCCTCGCCGAAACCCAACATGCACCCTCCGTGATAGCCACCGCCGCCAAACTCACCGACGATCCAGACGCCAAGGTTCGTCTTCAGCTCGCATTCACCTTGGGAGCATGGCAGTCCCCGGTTGCAGGCACCGCACTGGGAAAATTGATGACTCAATATCATTCAGATCCATTCATGAAGGCAGCCTGTTTCAGCTCCAGCACCCCTCACCTCCCGGCACTCGTTGAATCAGTCATGCTTGCCGGTGACTCAACGCAAGCTGATTTGAACGGTTCACTCGCGGAACTGGCACTTGCCGTGAATGCGCATTCCAGTCTGGCAACTTTACTGGAGCCAGTGTTCTATTCGGCATCCGGCACATACACCCTCGACCAAATGCAGGCTGCCTTGCAATTCACCAGTATGGCCGCACGTCGGGGGACTGACCTCAATGCTCTCGCAGGCAAGCATGAGGGCCTTGCAAAGATCTTCTCAGAGAATGCAACCTCCCTCAGCACTGCCATCTTCGATTTTGCGCGTGAATCCGTATTAAGCCAGTCTGCCGACCTGGACCTTCGAGTTGCCGCAGCGAAACTCCTTGCTCGAGACGTTAGACATTCATCGGAAGCACTGAGGGTTCTGGCGAGTTGCCTGAATCCTCGGCAACCAGTAAACCTGCAAAGAGCCGCGCTTGAAGCTCTTGGTACAACCCGTGATGCATCGGTATCCTCTCTTGTTATGAATGCCTGGATCACTCTATCGCCTTCCATTCGGCAAATAGCACTGGAGGTACTGCTCTCGGGCGAACCCTGGTCTTTTTCGCTGCTCGAAGCCGTTGAAAGTGGGGAGGAAGTCCCTCTGGATGCCCTCCAGCAGGGACGTTTACTTCGACATACGTCAAAACGCGTAAGAAAACTGGCAGAAAAAGCACTCACCAGAAACACCGACCGCACGCAAATTGTGGATCGATATAAAACAACTCTCCAACTTCAAGGCGACCCAGAAAAAGGAAAAAGTATTTTTAACCAAGCCTGTGCTGCCTGCCACCAACTCGGAGGCATGGGAAAAGAGCTCGGTCCCGATCTAAAAACAGTCGTTGATCATAGCCCGGAAAAACTGCTGTCTAACATACTGGATCCCAGTAGAGACATTCAACCGGGATATCATGCCTACCAATGCGAACTGACAGATGGCACGGAGCTCTACGGGCTGATCACTAACGAGACCGGAAATAGCATCACAATGAAGAAAACCGATGGCTCCGTTCATTCTATTTTGAGAAAAGACATCGAATCTCTGCGTGGAGGTCAACTTTCTCTGATGCCAGATGGACTGGAAGAGGGGCTCTCTCAACAGGACATCGCCAATCTGATTGCGTTACTGCGTCTCGGAGGCGAGGCAATACAATAGATGTGGATTACCAAGAAAAAGATGCGAGCGCCTCGAAAAACTCCTTGCAGCGGTCCTCGTTAAATCATCCTTATACACAGATCAGCCCCTGGCTCGCTCAATTGCCTGGCACTTTTGCATCCAAACTTGACGCCTGCAAGCTCCCAGCGTTGCCCCTTTATTTACCCGGAATTAAATCTCCAGAATGAATCCTTTCCCCCTCCCAAACCGGAACCCCTTCCTCATATACCAAAATCCGACTGGCGCTCCCTTTGACGGGCTTCAAGCTCCTTTCAGGCAGAAAGACAGCATGTTCTTTTTTGATGGAAGCAAATTGCGGATCATCAGCCAGATTGTCCCATTCGTTGGGGTCTTTGCGCATGTCGTACAGCTCTTCAGAACCATCCGCGTATCGAATATATCTCCAGTGCTCGGATCGTATGCCATGGTTGTCATGATTGTGGGTGGTGATTGCGGGCCATTTTCTGGGACTATCTGCATCCTTCAATTGGGGGAGCAAGCTGTGTCCCTCCAAACCTGAGGGTTGAGGCAACCCTGCCAGATCGGATAGTGTGGGATAGAGGTCAAGTAACTCGGCAGGCTTTGAACAGCGACTTGATTTTGCCACTCCAGGCCCTGCAAAAATGAGCGGCACGCGTGTTGAACGATCCCATAGGGTATTTTTGCCAGTGATCGCTTTTTCTCCCAAATGCCATCCATGATCAGACCAAAGTACAATGACTGTGTTATTCTGAAAACCATTCTCTTCCAGAGCGTCAAGCACCCTGCCTACCTGACTGTCGACAAAACTAATCGTTGCCAGATAAGCGCGTACCAACCCTTCCCATTCGCCGACTTCCTGTAACCAGGCCAGTCTCGGCTCGGGCAGACGCCAGTGCAGAAACCATGAGAAAAGTGGTGTATCTTCCCGATCGTCCGGCTGCATGGGTGGCATTTGCAAGGTTTCTAATGGATAGATATCAAACCATTTCTGCGTTGCGTAACATGGAACATGGGGCAGGAAAAAACCGACCGACAGGAAAAAAGGTTCCTTCGGTTTTTCATTCAGTGTGCCGATTGCCCAATCAGCCACTTTCCAGTCTCCCTTATCCTCGTCATGATGAGGAAAGGTTCCCCAGTCCACCAGTGGATGATTACCGAAAGGTGTGGTGACGAGTTTCTGATCAGGTCGTACACCCACCCCTGCTCCGGGGCCCCAATGGTCGTATTCTGCTTTTCGCTGATCTCGGGGCGGATAACCTCCATGATAGATCTTTCCGGTGGTGTAAGTATGATACCCGTGTTGTTTGAGATGCTGAGGCAAGGTCACACGGTCATTGAGTGCCGGTAGCTGACGAAACCAGGGGGCCAATCCATAAATCCCGGAAGTCGAAGGACGGAGCCCAGTCATCAGGCTTGTGCGCGAAGAATTACACAATGGCGATTGACAATGGGCATTGGTAAATACCGTACCTCTCTCGGCGAGTCGATCCATGGCCGGTGTCTGCACCTGCGGGTGACCTGCAAGGGGTCCGACCCAATCATTGAGATCATCAATGGCGATGAACAAAATATTTGGCTTGTCTGCTGATTGAATGTTCTGAACCCAAAAAAGCAGACTCAAGAGAAGTGCGCTTGAGAATTTCATGGAAATAGATTAAAACCCCCAAAAACATGAAGACAATGCTTTCCTTGACTCTCTTATGTTACGTACGGATTTAAAAAACTATCTGATAGGAGATGGAATGAGCCTGAATCAGCTCAGCCGACTGGTAAGAAAGTCTGTCCGTGAGTTGGAAAATGATCTCAAACACCTCGAAAAATCCATCAAGCACCAGAATGAATTCATTGAAACCGAACCTGCATATTGCAGAAAATGTCAATTTGAGTTTCCTAAATCGAAATGGAACAAACCTTCAAAGTGCCCTGATTGTAAATCCACCTGGATCCAGGAACCCAAAATTTCGATCTCTGAATAAATAAAACTAAAGCTTACACCCACTCCTACTGTATTTTTTAAAAACACTCATGACTCAACACTCCGCAAGAGGGGGAATTTCAAAGGTCATTACGGTCATTCCTGTTTTCAATGGTGAACGTTTTCTACGGGCTACACTGGAATCCGTAGCCCAGCAGACGAAAAGACCTGATCGACTTATCATCATTGACGATGGATCCACAGACGGCACCAAAGACCTGGTGCAGGGTTTTACTGATCTATCATGCGAGTGGCATCCGAACCCAAAAAATCTGGGACTTTTCCCAAATCTAAACAAAGCCCTGGCCAAGGCATCTGAAGCAGAATTTTTTCACTTGTTGCTCGCAGACGATATGGTCACACCTGATTTCATCGAAACCTCATGTAAGGCCCTGGAATCTTCGAATCCGATGTCCTTCTCATGGAGTGACACGCAATGGATTGATGCGAATGGGCATGAAACACGCGGGCATGTCTCAGATGACCATCAACCTGCTGAAGCATTTGATAAAATAAAGTTTATTTCCCAGGAATCCGAACTGGAAACAGTGAGCGTGGGTTCGGTGATGATCAGATCCGGAGCTCAGGCGCTCCCGTGTCAATTTCGAACGGATATGCCGCAGGTCGCGGATTGCGTGTTTTACGGTGAACTGGCAAGTCACGCACAAAAGCTTATCCATATTCCACGCCCATTATGTCAAATCAGGACACATGATCTCAATATGACCAGCAAGAACATCCAAAACATCAGCGCCTGGGTCACGGATGAATGGGAAGCCATGAACCTGATCGCCAGTAAGATCCCTGAATCCCCAATGAACCGCTGGATGCGAAAACAGAGGTTGCAGTGTCTCTTTGCTGCGAGATCAAAAGTCAAAGAGCAATGGATGCAGGCGTCTCAACCGGCTTATGCCAGCAAGATTCGAAAAGCTGCCAGAGAAAGATGCTCTCTATCGCATTACGTATTGGGCCGAATGGCGGTTACTTTGCGGGACAGCATCAAAGGCCCGAACGTGCGATAATTTAAGCAGTGTTTACCGATGCGTCGCCATAGTGCGATTGCTCAATGATTCAGCGATCCGACAAAAAATCCTTTCCTTATTGGAAGTTCCGAACAAACTGTCCCACTTCAAATTATGCCAAAGAAAACGGACTCAATTAAGGCATCAGGCCATTGGTGGAAGGCGATCATTTTATTGTCGCTTCCACTGTTAATTCTATTCAGACACGGTTTCATACCTGAAATGGTTTTATTCTCGAATGATGGTCCTCTGGGCGTAATCAGCGCAAGTGCAGGCGCATTGCCCGGTGCTTTCTTCGGCTACTGGCATGACTTGAATTGGGTTGGGATGGAAAACCCAAGTGCGCTTCCCGATTTTTCCATGGCCCTTGGTTTATTGACCCAGAACCCAATCATCTACTCAAAAATTTACGCACCAGTTGCGCTGCTATTCCTTGGTTTCAGCGCCTGGATGATGGGGCGTTCCATGAAATGGAACCCGTGGGTCTGCGTGCTGGTCGGGCTGGCAGCTGCCTTGAATTCGAACGCATTCTCGAACGCCTGCTGGGGACTGCCTTCACGGGCAACCACCATGGCATCTGTTTTTCTGGCCTTGGCCGCGATACATGCCTCTCGCCCCAAAACCCAGCTTTTGAGATATTTACTGGCAGGCTTTGCAATTGGCCACTCAGTTTTGGAAGGTTTCGACGTGGGAGCTCTCTACAGCATCGGTTTCGGTCTGTATGTTGTTTATTTGAAGTGGACTCAATCAGAGGCAGGTCCAAAGGGTGCGGTTGCGGGTCTGGGAACACTGATGGTTATTGTGTTCGCAGCCGGATGGATGGCATCTCAGGGACTCATCACCTTGGTTGGAACCCAGTTAAGTGGCGCAGCCAAACCTGATGCAGCAAACCCCATGGCCAAAGAAGCTCAATGGAATTTTGCCACACAATGGAGCATGCCCATCAACGAAACGATCCGCTTATTCATCCCGGGAGTTTTTGGTTATCGCATGACGGATCTTGATGGAACGATGACAGAGACCTCCTATTGGGGAGGTGTCGGCCGGGACCCTCTGTGGAAGCCAGGAGAAAGCGGACGATTGATGAGGCACTCAGGTTCGGGAGAGTATGCAGGTGTGCTGGTAGTCATCGTGGCTCTATGGGCTTTTATCCAGACCTTTCGCAGTCAGAACCCTATCTTCGCAAAAACACAGAGAAGCCTGATTCGATTCTGGTCCGTGATGGCCATCGCAGGATTGTTTTTCTCATTTGGCAGACATGCGCCTTTTTACCAGATTATCTATCAACTCCCTTTCATTCATTCGATCAGAAATCCAATCAAGTTCATGCACCTGACCCATCTGGCGCTGATCATACTGTTTGGCTACGGATTGCAGGGGCTCTATTCATATTATCTCGCATCAGAAAGCGGAACACCACTCACTTTTGGTGATCATTTGCGCAAGTGGTGGAAAAATCTGAACGGTGGAGATCGGTCATGGACTCAGGGTTACATGGTTGTTTTGGGAATAAGTATCGTCGCCTGGTTGATTTATGCGTCATCCAGATCTGAAATGAATCGATTCCTCCTTGAGGTTGGCATCCCGACACAAATGACTGATGCGATCCATGCATACAGTGCTGCAGAGGTAGGCATGTTTGTCTTTTGGATGATTCTTTCAGGTCTGGTGTTTACCCTTATCCTGAGCCGATACTGGTCTGGCAAACAAACGGTAAACGCTTTCCTCATCCTCGGCGTCATTTTGGTCGTCGACCTGTGTCGTGCCAATATTCCATGGATTCAATATTACGATTACCAATATAAATACGCCACCCATCCGGTCTTGGATATCATCAAAGAAAACCCTCAAGAAGGCAGGGTCACCTCAACTCTGAATCCATTTGCTTCCAGTACGCTTGCCAATCAACAAGGAAGTATTCTTCCACGTGTCTACAACGACTGGCTGCAACACGCGTTTCCATTTTACAATGTCCAGAGCCTTGACGTGATTCAGTGGCCTCGTCCCCCAAAGATGGATTTGGAATTCGGTTCGACTTTTGCTCCCCAGGGAAATCACGAATTCGACAAATACACGCGATTATGGGAGTTAACCAGCACTCGATATATTTTTGGCATGACAGGTTATCTTGATTATTTGAACACCCAATTTGATCCGGAAAAAAACCGCTTTAAGTTGCATACTCAGTTCAATTTCGCTCCCAAACCTGGCAAGGAGAATGACTCTGGTATAGGTGCAGATGATCTGCAAACCGTGATTCAAACCAATGGGCCTTTTGCCATTTTTGAATTCACCGGAGCGTTTCCGCGTGCAAAATTATACAATGACTGGCGCAAGCCAGAATCAGATCAACAGGCTTTGAGTATTTTAAGCAATCCTGATTTCAACCCGGCTCAAACCGCCCTTATTTCAGAGGGTAACATACCCGAAGGACAAAACGGGGCAACACCAGGAAATGCGGAAATCACTTCTTATGAGCCAAAAAAGGTTGCAGTCAAAACATCTACCAAAACACCGGCTCTGTTGGTTCTTAACGACCGCTATCATCCCAACTGGAAAGTTTCCATTGATGGAAAATTCGCTCCATTACTTCGCTGTAATCACCTCATGCGAGGAGTGTTTGTACCCGAAGGCGAGCACGAGGTAACATTCGAATTTGCTCCATCCAACAGCGGGTTGTATGCAGGTTTATTCGCCTGGATATCAGCGATTGGCATTCTGGGAGTCGGAATCCGGGAACGCACTACCTTGAATAAAACCTCAGTGACTGGCGCTTCAATGAACGATCCAAAATAGTTTTAAAAAGAACCATTAGGAGAGATATCCAACACCCGTGGTATGATGATCTGGATTTTAGAGCTCTCGTTGTATTGAATGGGCAATGATTTGATTCAGGCTTCCCTGATCAAATGAGATGGATCAGGGAATTGTTCATGTTAAATATCAGTCCAATACTTAGCTGGAATAAAACATCAACCCACGCTTTATCCTCATTTGACATTGTCTGGATAAGATTCTCCGCAGGCGTGAAGCCCGTTAAAGGTATTGAATGGTCAACTGTTTGAACCGATTAAAAAAAGCAACATACCCATAACCGACACTAGGTCTGTCTCTTGAATAGCTCTCGACCTTGAAGCATGATTTGATTAGAAACCCAGTATGATCCCAATGTTCATCCTGCGTCAGTTAATGATAGTGAGCGTCCTTCTTGCTGCGATCTTCATCACAGATCATTCCATCACTCATGCAGCCGGATGGGAATCCACCCAGATCCCATCCATTACGGACCAGGAAGAATCCGAAAGTCAAAAAAACTCCCCCAGGACTGACTGGTATCGATGCTGGGTGAAAGTTCCTGACAGTTATTTTTCCAAACATGAACGAAACCTGTTTGAGGAATCTGTGGGCATCCATTTCAAGGATCTGGTGGGCTCGCACAAGGTTTGGGTCAATGGTGTCGAAATCGGTGAAGGGAGCTCCATCATACCAAAGGAAAAAGGTAACAAAAACAGGATCTATCGACACAAAGTCCCAGTTGGCACTTTAAAGAAAGGGCTATGGAACGAGCTGGCCATTAGATTGCACCATCCATCCGGCGTGGGAGGTTTCAAAGGCAAACCTCCTTTTATCATGGATTACTTTTTGGAATGTGTTTTTGAGGGAGAATGGGAAATCCGAAGGGATGCCGGCTACCTGCCGGGAAAAGCGCTGGCAACCCAGCCTCAAAGAGCAACCTTTGATACTTTTCGCGAATCCCAACGTGTCCTTGGGCGTACTAATCAGGTGCATGGCTCCGTACTTTCCCCCAGCGAATCAGCTGGCCGCATGCATGCCAATGAAGGCCTTCAAACGGAATTGATTCTTCATGAACCCACTATTGCACAGCCATTCCATTTTAGTTTTGATGAACACGGTCGGCTATGGGTGACCCAATCACGTCAATACCCTTATCCGGCAGGCATCCGCATGTTGAGTCGGGATAAATATTACCGCGCACACTACAACAAAATCCCCCCTGCTCCACCACACCACGAACCGGGTGCTGATCGAATTAGTTTTCATGAAGACACCAACGGAGATGGTATCTTCGACAAGCACAAAATATTTTTAGAAGGGCTGAACATGGCCAATGCTGCCTTACGAGGTCATGGCGGCGTGTGGGTGATGCACACACCTTACCTGCTGTTCTATCCCGATGCCGACAACAATGACATTCCTGACGGTCCTCCAGAGGTCAAGTTGGCAGGTTTTGGATTTGAAGACACACACTCCATCGCGAACGGCCTGACATGGGGTCCCGATGGATGGTTGTATGGAGGTCAGGGAAGCACCTGCTCATGTCGGGTCACTCGTCCCGGTATCGATCCACCGAACGCACCAGGTGTGTATTTTGAAGGATGCATGGTCTGGCGATATCATCCAGATACTCAAGCATTCGAACTATTTGCTGAAGGCGGGGGCAACACCTACGGTCTTGAATTCGATGCACAAGGTCGGCTTTATTCAGGCCACAACGGAGGTAACACACGAGGCTGGCATTTCGTGCAGGGCGGATTCTATCAAATGCAGGGTGTCAATCCCGGGAAGTTCGGTCCACCGCGCAATCCTTATGCTTTTGGTGAACTCCCCATGATGCGCACTCTGGATAAGGTCGTTCGCTTCACACATTTTGGAGCCTTTGTCGAAGGGACCGCCATGCCCCCAGCTCTTCATGGCATGCTGCTCGCGATTGATCCCCTCCATAATGAGGTCATTGCAGCTCAAAGAGAGAAACAAGGCGCGACATTCACCACGCATGACCACGGGATTGCCGTGAAGAGTTTTGATCCCGCGTTTCGTCCTGTGTATATCGCAAACGCACCTGATGGTTCTATTTTCGTATCAGACATGTACGAATACTACATCGCTCATGGACAGCATTATCAGAACCAAATCGATCCCACATCAGGTCGAATTTATCGCATCTCAGGCGTGGATTCAGCACTGGAATCGGATCTTGATCTCGCAAATAAAACAACAACAGAATTGGTTGCTTTTCTGGCACACCCCAATAAATGGCATCGTCAGACAGCGGTTCGCCTGATCGGTGAGCGGGAGGATCCCCATGCCTTTCCTTCCTTGAAAGAGTTCATCATTTCTGAACCGGATATAGGCGCGCTGAATGCCTTGTGGGCGCTTTATCAGTCAGGAGGATTCGATACAGCTGCTGCCATCCATGCGCTCAATCACCCTTTCCCTCCCGTCCGCATGTGGACAACTCGCTTGCTGGGAGATTCCTATGGTATCCACCGCAACCTGGGACTTGCAGGAGAACAGATAAGAGCTCGATCGCTTCCTGAGAAATTATTTGAAACACTGATAGACCAGGCAAAGGTCGAACCTGATGCGGAAGTGCGTTCACAAATGGCATCCACCGCTCGAAGATTGAGCAGGATGCAGGGATTCGATCTGGTTGGAATCTTGATACGCCATGCAGAGGACCTGGAGGATCCTTATATCCCTCTTCTTTGCTGGTGGGTCTTTGAAGCACATTTCCCTTTTGCAACCGAGGCCGTCGTATCCTTTCTGGAAGAAGCCGAGTTGTGGAATGAACCGCTTTTTCTGGAACATATCCTGCCAAGGATTGCACGCCGACTTGCTGTGGATGGGAAGCGCAAGGATCTTTTGCTCCTCGCTCGCCTCATGCATCATACCCCGTCGCCGCATGCCGGGTCTGCCATGATCGGTGGATTCGAACAGGCCTTCAGGGGCCGTTCCATAACAGGATTGCCCGATAGATTAATCAATGAGCTCAATCTTACCGGTTCAACCTCGATGTTGATGCGTGTCAGACAAGGCGATTCGAGTGCAATAAAACAAGCCGTTTCAACCATGGTCAATAAGGACGCTACACTGGAGGATCGACTTCCATACGTCAGGGCTTTTGGAGAACTAAAGCATGCCATCGCCCGGGACGCCCTCCTCGAACTGGCGATGAGTCGATCCGACCTTTCCCTGAGAAAAGCAGCGTTCGCTTCGTTGAATCTCTATAATGACCCAAAGATTGTGGATCAAGTGTTAAAAGCGCTTCCCCAATTTCCGGCAGATTTGAGGTCCTCGGCTTTCACCCTCTTGCTGGCCAGAGAACCCTGGACAAGGAAACTTTTAGAAACCCTGCATTCGGGTGGATTGCAGACCGGTCTCATTCCACCTGATATCGCCGAGAACTTGCGTCTTCACCGGAACCCTTCCATCCAAAAACTGGCGACCCAATTTTTTACTGAAGCCACCCCCGTATCAGCCCCTGAATTTCCAGACAAAATCACGGCCCTCGAAACTATCTTGAAAACTGGTTCTGGCAGTCCATACGTGGGTGAGCCCATATTCATGGAGCGATGTGCAGCTTGTCATAAACTCTTTTTCAAAGGTGGTGCCATAGGTCCTGACCTTACAAGTTACCAACGAAATGATCTGGGAACGATGTTACTCAGCATTGTAAATCCCAATGCTGAAATCCGTGAGGGTTTTCAATTCATCAACATTGAAACTACCGATGGCCGGAGTCTTGGTGGATTCGAATTGGATCGCGATCATCAGGTTACTGTGCTGCGCGGGTTAGACGGTCAGGATCTGACCATTGCCGCACATGAAATTGCAGACGTTCAGCCCATGGGACGCAGTATGATGCCTGAAGGGTTGCTGGATGACCTGAGCGACCAGCAACTGCGTGATTTGTTCGCCTACCTCCGCATTTCTCAACCCATCCGTCGTTGAGCCCAGAAGTTCATCATACTCAATGAGGCACCTAATAAAAGAATTCCATGAACCGACGTACATTTATGACTCGATCTGCCTCTGCATTGGCAGCAACATCAACATCCGGATTGCCTTTCACCGCACAGGCACACAAGGATAGCAAGCCGCTGAGATTGGCACTTATTTCGGCCGCAAGCTATGGTCGCCCCGGAGAACAACGTCTACCCGGCTCTCATCATGGCACAGCTTTCGCCACGGTCTTCAACGGTTGGGATGAAGAGATGGCTAAAGAAGTGAAAGGACCTTTCGTCAGGGCAGGAAAACGACTCTCAGGAGGACGTGTTGTCAAGGTCTGGGACCCCGACGAAAAGGCAGCAAGGGCAATGGCCAAAGCATGCAACATTGAAACCATCACCCAAACTCCCGAACAATGTGCTGAGGATGTTGACGCAGTTTTGATCGTTGATGACGGTTCAGGTACGCAATGGAAATATGCCGAATATCCTTTGCGCAAAGGTATCCCTACCTTTTGTGATAAACCTCTTGCCATGAGAGCCAAAACGGCAGCTGAAATCGGTCAACTGGCAAGGGAGACTGAAACTCCTTTCATGTCGGCAAGTAGTTTACGTTTTGTACCCGACATCATCCAGCTTCGCCGGGAATTACCCCGATTAGGCGACATTCATCTTGCAACGGCGGCCTGCGGAAATGATCTAATTTATTATGGCATTCATGCCTTATCCATGATCTACGCCGTACTCGGACCAGGAGCCATCAGTGCGATGAACGTTGGAAGACCAGACGCCAACATCGCGCGTATCCGATTCAAAGATGAACGGGATGTGGTGCTGATGGTAGGCGAACGGGCCAAGATGCGGGCTGGATATCAGATCAATCTCTACGGAACCAACGGATGGAAAACAGTCACACCCGGTTTAACCGATCTTTATACTTACCTGCTTGAAGCTTTTCTTGATCTCGTTCATTCCGGCAATGAATCCGTTCCGATAGAAGAAGAAATCGAAGTCATCGCCGCATTGGAAGCATCTCAACGCTCACTGGAACTGGGGCGCGAAGTTTCGCTCAGTGAGGTCCTGCAAGCGAAGTAATGTTCACACAAGAGAGGACTCTATCTCAGGGGGCTTTGATCTTTGGAATCGACTGGACAATGACTTCGTTTCCAATGAGGTGAATCTTCTCTTCCGGCGTGTTGTTGAATCGTACGGGTGGCATCTGATCCGTTGAGAGGAAAAGGCGGTTTTTTTCAACTTGATTGGTGGATGCCAAGTGGAACCGCAAGGGTGATCGATCGATATTGTAGATCACATTTTCTTTTACAATGAACCCCATTGTTCCTTGATCGAGAAACATCCCGTTGCTCTCGGCACGCCCAAGATTCAAAGGGACATCGTGAATCAAATTCCCATGAATCAAGCTCTCGGGCTGTGAACCAAGCGTGTAGATCCCGCCTCCATCGGACAAGACCTGCATGACGTGATGAATGTGATTGTTGCGGATTTGATTTTGAGCCGCCGGGGTTGGAACCTCACTCCACATCCATCCAAGCGATATGCCTGTATAAGGCAGTTCCCGGATAGTATTACCATCTATTTGTGTTCCTTGAGCAAGACCGACCCAAATGCCAACTGCTCCAAAATACTGCACTCCGCAATACTCTACCACATTGCCCACAACCTGTGTGTCTTTCGTCACCTGCTCTGGAGCCGATTGCCACCAGGGTTTGCCAAGGACATGACGTGATTGATCTTCACCGATCATGATACCATTGCCAGAAACGTCATGAATACGATTGAATGCAATTCGATTGCCTGATGACATGACCCCCAGGAGCAAACCTGAGCCCCCCAGTTTTCGCAGGGTATTGCCTTCGAAAGAGCAGTCTTGGGCATATTGAAATTCGACCGCTGCGACCATCGATTCGCGCAGAGCGCCTCCCTCTCCATATCGACGTTCATGATATGTGGCCTGTCCCCCTGCATAACCATTTGCTGGGATCGCCCACAGGCAGTGCTCCATGATGAGTCCCTGTATGTGAAGCCCCTTGAATGGTTGCGCAGATGTTCCGAGGACTCGAATCAGTTGCGAGGAAAGCGGCACTGCGGCATGTATGTTTTCTAGATTTTCTCCGGGCAAAGGCATGTAAATCACCTCCTTTTGAATGGTATCCAGATACCATTCCCCCGGTTGAGTAAGGAAGCTCCTGGAATGCTCCAGATAATACCTTGGGTGCTTCTCAAAATTATCAATAGCAAAGTGAGGCGAGACGGGACCAATGGGATCCGCCACCGTAATATAACGATTTGCAGTGTCAATTTCCTTGATCCCCACACGCGAAGTCGACCAATCGTGAAAGAAAACCAGTTCCGCACTCCCGGAATCTTCGATTTGCGCTATATCATCAGGGTAAAAAGTAAAGCCAGTTCGCCTGTCGGGCCCACTGGCTTCGACTCGAAGGAAGTCGTCATCGGGATAGCGTGCTCGTGTGGCTCGTTTCCCATTCACAAACAACTCGCGCAACTGCATCAAATTACCGGGATATCCGGCGACCGAGGCGCGCACCAATCCGTCAGCATCCAGCTTCCAATCATCTACTGTCCATCCGCCGCTCAATATGGGAGATTCACCAGGAAAGGCCCGGAGTGTGACCTGAACTTCCCCTTGTGGCCAGTCTGCGGAGCGTAAAATCCATGGTTCATTCAATTGGTATCTGCCATCCCGAAACACAACGACAATATCCTCGCCCGGTTGATCCAAGACAGTGTTTCGAATCTGTGAACTTATTTTATCAAACGTTCGCAATGGAGATTCGAGTCGACCACTGTTTAGATCATCACCTGCAGGTGATACGTAAATGACCTGCTCAGCAGAAAGCATCAACAAACTGATAAGTGTGCCAAGTGAGAAAAACGAGAATAAGCGGTATCTGGAAGAGTTTGACTCCATGCGTTCAATTTATGTTTATCCATCGAAAAATCCACCCTCAAAACAATGCAAAACCATATTCGAGTTTGTATTTTCAGAAGTCCCGAGCGTACCACCACCTCTCATGGAGAGAGGCTTTTGCTTGCAGTCTTGAAGCGCACGTCTTCCATTACTTGCAATGCATCAACACTTTCATTGTTATTTTGAATAAGGATTCGCCTCTTTTGAGTCAATAGGTGACAGAATTCCGAGCCTATGATAATAAATAAATCTGATCACGATGAATTATAGACGAAACTTTTGCTTACTAATTCTTTGGTTCACCGGAACATGTGCCGGCCTTTCGGCGACCCATTCACCCACTCTGGAAGATCTGCGGAAAGAGGGAATCCTTGAGTCATCGCTCCGCAACCGAACCAGTTTACCTGCCAAAACCTTGAGTCCAAAGGTAAATCTGGAGCAGTTTGAATCCGAAATTCAACCAATTCTGAAAGCTCATTGCATCCCCTGTCACGGTCAGGATAAATCCAAAGCACGTCTTCGGATCGATGAATTGAATCCCAACCTGGTCAAGGGAAATGACGCAGATTGGTGGTTGGAGGTACAGTCAGTAATTAGCAATGGTGAGATGCCACCTGATGACGAACCTGAAATGCCTGGTCTTGATCGGGGTAAGGTAATGGAATGGCTTTCGGGCGAGATTAGAACGGCATCAATCACTCGTCGAGCGACAGGTGGTTATTCCTCGTTTCGTCGCATGACAAAATACGAATACAATTATGCCTTGCAGGATCTTCTGGGACTTCCATGGAACTTCGCCAGAGATTTACCTCCTGAAGCGCACTCTGAGGATGGGTTCAAGAACAGTTCCGAGAACTTGCACATGTCCGTTACTCAATTGGAAACTTACCGTCGAATTGCGAAAAAGGCTCTGTCAAGGGCAACTGTTCGAGGCCCGAAGCCCTCGGTAATTTACTGGGGGGGGACAATGGACGAAGTCGGCAAGGTGGATTGGCAAAAACAAGCAGCCAAAGTCGAAAAAACACGTCAGGAATTAGAAGGTAAACCCGAGGCACAAGAGCAAAAAGTCGAACAGTTGTTGCGTGATTTCAAAAAGACTCATCGAAGACCTTATTTCAAGAACCTGGAGAACGGTCACACCGTTCCCCAAAGCTGGGGCTACGGAGGTGCCAGACATGCCCTGAATCCCACAGACATTCCACCTGCAATGCCGAAATCAGCGGATTACGTGGCAATTATTCCTCAGGGAGCAAGACAAAAACTGGTAATCGAATTGGGTGAGAAAATACCCGATGAAGGCATCCTTCGAGTCAGAGTACGTGCCTCAAATAATTCGATGGCGGAAGAAAATATTCCAACCATGCAGTTGGAGTTTGGCTGGCAAGCCAGCAATGAAGGGCGCGCCCTGATGCGCGTGAGCGATCAGGATGTAGAAATACATGCCACCCCTGAGAATCCGCATTTTTATCAGTGGGATGTGATCCTTGGTGACATTTATCCTCGAAACTCTGTCAGGAAAACTTCCCGAATGGGATCAACCCCAAGTCCGTCAGAACATCTCCGACTGGTAAACAACTCCGTCAATGCCGGTGAAATCCAAATCGACTACGTGGAGATCTCTGGACCAATCCATGACCAATGGCCTCCTGAATCGCATCGACGCATTTTCTTTGAAAGCTCTCAGAGTTCAAATGAAAACGCCTACGCTCGAGAAATTCTAGTGACCTTCATGCCCAAAGCATGGAGACGATCAATCGCAGATGAAGAAGTCAACCAGAAGCTTGTACTCTTTCAGACCGTGCGTAATGATTGTGAGACATTTGAGGAGGCTGTGATTGAAGTATTGGCTACCGTTTTATCCTCACCCAACTTCCTCTACCTGGGCAGAGATTATGCGGATATCGATTCAGAGGAAAACCCACCCAAATCAAGCTTGCTACCTCAACATGAGTTGGCATCGCGCTTATCAATGTTTCTGTGGTGCAGCCTTCCAGATGATCGACTCCGCAATATGGCAAGGCTCGGTCAACTGAGCAATGAATCGACTCTGCGGAATGAGGTTTCAAGAATGCTCGAGGATCCACGTTCGGAAAGGTTCCCCCAAGAATTCGTCCATCAGTGGCTGGACATGCAGTTACTCGAATTTCTGGGTACAGACAACAAACTGGACACGTCTCTCAAGGAAGCCATGAAGATGGAAACAATACTATTCTTTCAGGAGGTATTGCGTCATGACGAAAGCTTGCTCAATTTCTTGCATTCTGATTTCACCATGGCAAACGAACGTCTGGCAAAACATTACAACCTCAGTAATATTAAGGGGAGTGAATTCAGGCGTGTGCAGTTGAACATGGCATCACGCCGTGGTGGAATGCTGACACATGCGGGATTGCTGGCCATGAACTCAAGCGGCAATGATTCAAATCCACTGAAACGAGGCATATGGATGCTTGAAAGCTTCCTCAATGACCCACCACCACCACCACCACCGGCAGTGCCCGAAATCGATTTGGCAGACCCTGCGATCGCCAGAATGACCCTCAAGGAACGCATCGAAGATCACCGCAACCATGCTGCCTGCATGTCATGTCATGTCAAAATTGATCCATGGGGTATTGCTTTTGAAAATTACGATTCGCGAGGACTCTGGCGCGCTGAGGCAAACGGGAAGCCAGTTGACTCAACCAGTCGCTTATACAATAATGATGTTTTGGCTGGCATGCTTGGATTAAAACGTTTTCTACTTAAAAACCGTCAGGATCAATTCGTCCTCGCTTTAACCCATAAATTGTGTGTCTTTGCACTTGGAAGGCCATTGACTTTTTCTGATCGATCCTTGTTGGAAGAAATTGCATCAAGCGTTCGCCAGAAGGACGACGGTCTCAGGGCCCTCATCATGGAGATAGCCACAAGTAAATTATTTCTTTCAAAATGAATCCGGCATCAAAACTGAAAATCACAACACTGGATCGCCGTCGCTTTCTTTGCGGTACAGGTTGGGCACTGGCACTTCCACTGTTTGAATCACTCTCTCTTTCGAAGGTCTTGGCATCAAAGAAAAAAAACACCCCAAAACGTTTGGGTTGTTTCTATTTTCCTGATGGCGTTCCCATGCCTCTACCGGAGGACCCGGCATATAAGGACTGGGCCTGGTTTCCGAGAGGCAACGGTAATGATTTCGAGTTCACAAGAACCATGGAGCCAATGCAGGATCTGAAAAACGAAATCACCGTTTTATCTGGTCTCTCGCATCCTGCGGGTCGCAACGTTCACGGGCATAACAATGCCGACCAATTCTTGACGGCTGCTGCGACTGGGTCGGGTGACATGACATACAATAATTCCATCTCACTGGATCAACTCTATGCCCAGCATGTCGGCGATCAAACGCGCTTTGCGTCCTTGGTCATGTCAACGGATGGCGGAGCTGGAACAGCTCGGGGTGCACACACCATTTCTTTCAACAGACAGGGCCGGGCCATACCTGCAGAAAACCGGCCCAAGCAAATTTTTGACATGTTGTTTGTCAAAAGCGATGCCAATGCAGCCAGACAACTGGCACACAGCCAAAGTGCACTGGATGATTTGCTGACAGATACCCGTCGATTGAAGAAAAGGCTCTCATCGGATGATCAAGCTCGTTTGGACGAATATCTTCAATCCGTACGTGAGGCGGAAATCCGAGTCCAAAAAGCAAAAAAGTGGTTGAATACCCCCTTGCCCAAAGTGGACGGAGGAAAACTGAATCTGGAAATTACCCCTGATGAACCACGCCTTTACCTTCAAACCATGTTTGAACTGATTTATCTTGCTTTCAAAACAGATTCGACTCGGGTTGCAACTTATCAAATTGGTCGTGAGAACGGGGTTGGTATCAGTGACAGATTGGCCAAAGCAGTTGGATTTTCGGCTGCTCACCAGCTTTCTCATGATACCAAACAACAAGGTGGATGGAAAAATTTTGGCACCTATTGCAGATTCCTGCATGAGGAATATGCACGCTTCATTCAACGACTTGGACAGACACCGGAACCCGGAGGTGACGGAAGTTTATTGGATAATACTTTACTATTCTTTGGATCTGCATCGAGTGCTTTCCATCTATCCCGGAATTATCCGCTGATCCTCGCGGGCGGGAAAAGCATGGGCTTTACTCATGGTCAGTATCTCAACCACACCAATGGCAAAGCCTACCAGGGCGGGTGGAAACCCGGAGACCCTGAGCCATGGACCAAGAAGGCGACTCAGGAAGACCTACCTCTTTCCAATTTGTTTGTCTCCATGCTTCAGCGTCTGGGAGTCGAAACCGAAGCTTTTGCTGACAGCACCGGAAGATTGGATGGCGTTTGAGCTTATTTTAACTCTACGTTGATGCAGGCAAATTACCTGCTTTCATCCAATGAATGGTAAAGTTTGATATCCTCGATCCATCAGACAAGGGGTAGAAGGTGAATATCACCATTCAGAGTCCGTCACACTTTTTTTCGAACAATGAAATAAAAATTCAATCAAGCGGCCCGTTGATAACGAGCCACTTGATTTGAACTCCTTCTGGAGCAGAGTTGTTGCATTTGACTAATTCTTGGACCATTCGTCCACTTTGGTTAAAGTGACTCTACCTATCACTTCCCCCTCTTCACCATCAACGCTGATACCGTCGGATACACCTTCACTGTACATTTCAGTAGGATTCCCCCCTTTAAATCGATAGAGCATTCGAGTCACAAACCTTTCCTTTTTCGGGTTGAGACCGCAGATTGGGTCAAAAGTAAAAGTGAGACTGTCACTATCCATTGAGGACAAGGCGAGTGTGGGAGCATTTCCCAGTGCGCAGTAGTGAACTGCATTCAACTGACCATTTTTGTTATGATAGACAGTGATCATTTCCTCCCCATCTTCAATCCAGTCCTCTACTATACTGACGCCTCCGCCAATTAATCGATATTGCGTTTGGAGGTGTATTTTTTTACCGGACCGCTCCAAGGTTCCCTCCCATTTCCCCAAGATATTTTTCATTTTCTCAAACGCTGGATTTTGCTTGGCATTGTCCTGAGCCACTGAGGGCAGAACAAATACGATGGTTGAAATAAGTAAGGCAATGACTATTTTAGACGTTTTCATAAGTTATAATCTATGCGTAAGTTTATGCAAACAAGCATATTGAAAACAAGTATGAAATATCCGAAGCCTGCTGTCGGAAAGCAGATGTTTTATAAGTTAGGCTTCCACGGGGAGGGACTTGAAAAGTCAAAGACAGCTTGGAATCCCACTTTGATCCCTGAAAGCCATCTTGTTCTTTATCGATAGGAAGATCGCTTGTCTGGCCGAGCGTCTGCAAGCGGATTTAAGCGGTTGAAGAGCAGGACCGATTTCTGTCCCGCGCACATGCCTTTGAACAGTATTTGACATCATCCCATACTTTTTCCCACTTCTTGCGCCAGCTGAATGGGCGTTCACAGACGCAACAGATTTTCCGGGGTAAATCGTATTTCTTTTTCATTCGATGGCATCCAGGAAGGATCGACTATCCTCTCGAATGGCATTTTTCTTTTCATCGCTCATACGATCATAAGTCCTGTACATCATACCTACACGAGGGTTGGAGCGAAGTTTGCTTCGATTCCGCTCCAGAAAATCCCAATAAAGGTAATTGAAGGGGCATGCATCAGGACCGTTCTTGCTGGTGACTTTAAAGCTACAGCCCTTGCAGTAGTTTGACATTTTATTGATGTAGTTTCCACCCGCGGCATAAGGCTTACTTGCCAGCAAACCACCATCTGCAAACAAGACCATCCCTGAGACATTTGGAAGTTCGACCCATTCATAGGCGTCAGCAAAAACGATCAAGAACCATTCATTGACGTCTTTTGGATCAATCCCGGCCAACAATGCAAAATTGCCTAGCACCATCAAACGCTGGATATGGTGGGCATAAGCGTTTTGCCTCGTTTCTGAAACACACTGATGCAGGCAGTTCATCGAGGTCTTCCCTGTCCAGAAAAAATCGGGCAACTTGCGTGTGGCTTGAAAGTAGTTCTTTTGAGCATACTCGGGCATATTCAACCAATAGACACCTCGCACATACTCGCGCCAGCCGATGATCTGGCGAATGAAACCCTCAACGGCATTCAACGGTGCTTTCCCTGATTGATAAGCAGCCTCAGCGGCCCTGGCACATTCCAGAGGGAGCAGTAAGCCACAATTCAGGTAAAAACTGATATGGGAATGAAACATCCATGGTTCGCCCTCTATCATGGCATCCTGAAAATCGCCGAAAGACCCGAGACGCTCTTCGATAAACAAGTTCAAAACCTGCAGGGCATCCTGACGAGTGACCGCAAAGTAAAAGGGTTCAAGATCACCAAAATGATTACCAAAACGTCCTGCAACAGACTGCATCACATTCAGCGTAATGGAATCCACCTTCCCCACAAAGGGAGGTGGCACATGCAGCCCGGATTGGGGTGGCTTTCGATTTTCGGCATCGTAATTCCACTGTCCGCCCACTGGTTCGCCTTCCAGCATGAGGATGTTGAATTTCTTGCGCATTTCGCGGTAAAAATACTCCATGCGCAGCTGCTTGCGACCTTTGCACCAATTTCCAAACTCTTCGGGTGAGCACAAGAAACGGTCATCGGCCCGAATCTCAACCGGCAGACCAAAATCAGACTGCCATTGCTGTATGTCGCTTAGGACGCGGTATTCTCCGGGATGGGTGACAACGATACGCGCAATAGCATGTTTTTTGAGCATTCGCTCGATTTCCCCTCTGAACGAACCCGCGTTGTCCTGATCATCGATCTGGGTGTATTCCACCTCATATTTTTCCCGCCTCAATTCCTCTGAGAAATGACGCATGGCTGAAAAGAGAAAAGCAATTTTTTTCTTGTGATGCTTCACATGGGTGGCCTCGTCCCATACTTCACACATGAAAATGATATCTCGAGAATGATCACATCCCCTCAAGCTGGATATTGAATTTGAAAGCTGGTCTCCCAGGATCAAGCGAAGTGTGGTCATAGCGGCAGTTCCTCTTGCTTGCTTGAGTTATTTGTCAGGTGGCCTGTGCGGCGGGGAAGACCGGACTTGCGACTTCCATGCTTGCTGACGATTTTCTCTGCGATTTTTTTATGTGTTTTGCTTTTTTTCCTTAGGCCGTAAAGCTTGCCTGCGGCCGCTTTCCGCCCTTCTTTTTCATCAATCACTGGCATTGGATAGGCGCCCATCTGGGATGCAGCCAACCAAGGTGTGTGGATAAATGCCTGATCCATGCTGCGCAGTTCAGGAATCCAATGACGAATAAAAGTCCCTTCAGGATCATGATCGACCCCCTGCTTGATGGGGTTGTAAATGCGAATGGTATTGATTCCTGTCGTACCTGACTGCATTTGTGCCTGACTGTAGTGAATACCTGGTTCATAATCTATGAAAAGTTTGGCTAGATGAAGTGCAGGCCTGCGCCAATGGAGCCATAAGTGGTAGCTTGCAAAACTCATGATCATGGCACGCATGCGGAAATTCAGCCAACCGGTTGAGGTCAACGCTCGCATGCAGGCGTCTACCATGGGGTAACCTGTTTTCCCTGCTTTCCACGCCTCGAAGAACAGCTCATTGAAACCATTCTCTCTCAGACCATCGTAGTCGGGGTGCATGTTTTCGAATTCAATGCGAGGTTCATCCTCAAGTTTTTGCATGAAATGGCAGTGCCAGCGCAGTCTGCCAGAAAAAGAGCGGATGGCGCTTGGCCACTTGCCTTTCATTCCACGGGGCAACTGTTTGATCTCCTGACGTCGCCGTTCACATGCGAGCGACACTTCACGAATAGAAATAGTGCCAAAAGCAAGATGTGCGGACAATCTTGAACAACTGTCAAAGGCTGTGACAGGGGAGGACATTTCTTTCGAGTAGCCCTCCCCGCGTTCATGAAGGAAATTACTGAGTAATTCCAGTCCTGCAAGGCGACCGCCTTTTTGCAACGTTGTAACTGGATCTGCCTGCAGACAAAGCTCATCAGCATCAGGCAGAGGTTCAGAAGATTCCTCAATGATTTGAAGCGCTTCCGGAGCCTCAAGGACAGGCTTTTTCATCCGACCATACCATTTAGCCGACCAGCCGTCACGATCACTCAAACAGCGTATGACGCCGTTTTGTGTCGGTTGATGCCATGGAACGTTTCTCGTATGACACCAGTGATTGACCGCCTTGTCTCGCGTATAGGTCCAGCCATTCCAGGTTTCCTGATGTGACCACAAGGATTGAATTTGATGGCGCTTATGGATGCGCTCCAACACATCCACCGCATGGCCGCTTTTGATGATTAGTCTTTGCCCTATCGCCTCCAGAGACGCATTGAGCTCACATAGACAAGCTTTCAAAAACTGATGGTGGCGACGACTCATGTCAGGCTCTTTCCACAGCATCGGTTCGAAAATGTAAAGGGGCAGAACAGGTCCGCGCTTGGAGGCCATTGCCAGAGCTTCGTGGTCAACAACTCTTAAATCACGTTTGAACCAGACAATGTTCATATTCAATCTTCAGAGAATGTTTCATCATGCATCGCACGATACTTTTTCTTATGCTTTGCAACACGCCCATAAACGCGCTTGCGCCACAAACGAAAACTGGAAGACTTGAGGTTTCCTCTCATGATGGCAATGGTTTCGGGTTCAGATAAACCCGTCAGTGATTGTATGTCATCGAAGGAAGTTTTGTCACACCAAGCCATTTGAATCACTTCGTTGATATCGATAGTGTTGTTATTCATTAGAAATGCTGTTCCTTGCCATGATGAAGAGAAACATTGACTGACCTGCTCTGAGGCTTCCATCCATTCCTTGATAGGTTGGTGCAAGCACCGCTTCGCGGTAGGCGGCGTTTTCGGTTTGGTTTGAGAAGGTTAGTTTATTTTTCACAGAGAGAGTGCTGTTTTTTTGCTATTGGGAATTAACTGTCACTAAGTTGCAGAGCCTACATGCAGTTGACCACCGGGTGTTTCACTGAAACAAAAATGTAAACATTCATGTAAATTACGTGTTCTCAGTGACGTTAATCACAGAAGATTTTCTCTCATCATCTCCACAAGATTGACAGCTGATGTGAAAGCCCCTTCAACCCGACCGCCCTGACACCAGTCACCGCATGCTGCGAGCTTGTTAACACGATCGAGAAGAACTTGATGTGATTCGCGCTTTGCGTTATTGGCATAATGCCAGCCATGAACGGCCTTGAAATCGGCCGCAGCAACGTCAAGCCCAATAATCCTGCTGGTCTCAGCACACAGATGTTTGGTGATGACGCCACGGTCAAGCCCAAGATGCGCCTCGGCATATGGTTCCGAGGAATGTATCAGAAGGGCAAATGGATGAGGCCGTCCAGGCTTCGAACTGTTCACAGCCATCCAACTCACATCTGCATTGGTGACATGCGCTGCGTCAAATTCAATCGGTAATGCCTCAGAAAAACCCAGCATGAGCGAAAAGCAGGGTCGCATTTCAATACCTCTCATGTAGTCGTGATATTGAAAAGTAGTCGGCAGGAGCTCTACCGCCTGTGGTGAGGGAGCGGTAGAGATGACCCAGTCAAAGTCTCCATGAACCGAACCTGACTCATCAAGCATTTGCCACTTTCCGTCCAAATTTCGCTGCAATGAAGTTATTTTGGTTTTCAGATGAATCGTCAGGCCATCGGCCAGATGCTTGGCGACAGCGTTCATGCCCGGCACTCCGACATACCGTGGTTCATGATTCTTCCAATCTTTGCGCTCAATAATTTTTTCGCCGTCAAACTTCACATAGCGGGCATTCCACCGATCGACGAGGCGGGAGCGGATCAGAGGTTGGATAAAACTTTGGAACGCTGCAGTGCGAGCTGTGAAATATTGTGCTCCATGGTCAAAGCAATAGGGGGAGGCACGCCGCGTGGACATGCGACCACTCACACCACGTGCTTTGTCAAAAAGAGTGATCCTTGCTTGATCCTTTAACAAATGGGCGATCGAAAGAGCCGATAAACCGGCACCGATAATGGCTATTTTGGTCATTTTCTGTGCGTTCAAATAAACGATGCAACCTACAACTGGATGGACTGATTACAAGTGACAACCTGAATTTAAACATAAGGAAAACCCAAGCTGCACATTCACCAAAAGCCGGACTGCATCGAATTGCAGTAAGCGTCACCCGCGATAAGTCTTTTGATGTCTTGGCAAGCTAAGCTGAAAACCCGGTTCCTTTGACGGACGGGACAACGAATTGACCCAACAATCAAACCTGAAACGTTCCACGAGGGGGCTGCTCCAGCAGGCCATCATGCTCTCGCACTTCCAATGGTTGAAGATTGACCCACATAGCGGATAGAAGGCAGATATGAACGTTTTTCAGGGTTTAAGTGCGACTACGAGGGCAGTTGAAATCATCACAACCCCGGCGATGGCACTCATGATTTTCCTTGTTTTTCCTTTTCTTAGAAAAAGTGAAGATTTGTAAGCAAGTAATGCATAGGGAAGTTTCGCCCCCCCGACTGCGAAAGCGGCTACGAGCATTAGCAAAAAAATATCGAAAACCTGTATTTTGTTCAAATCGATAAAGTTGGGCAGCAAGCTGACGTAAAACAATATTGCTCTCGGGGCGCTGATGGTGATCACGAAGCCAGCTGCAAAATTGGAGGACCAGGATGCGTTTTCAAGATCATCAAAAGTCGACTCTTTTGCCTTCGCAAGCAGCAATTTGATCCCCAGCCAAAACAGATAGCCGCTCCCTGCATATTTCAGCATCGTGAACAAGCCATCCATTGAGGCGACCAGAGCCCCGACACCAAAGACAGCCAGCAGGATGAAGATGAAATTAGCAAGGACGATACCCAATATGGTGACGAGCCCTCGGCCCAAACTCGAAGTCATTGATCTCGCGATCACCAGAAAGATACTGGGCCCAGGTACGATCGAAAGAACAAACATCGTGACGAATATGGTAATGGTATCGTTGAGGTTCACTGGGATGAAAAAAGGTTGTTTATTGACTACGTCGCTTTTCAGGTTGTGGGAGCCTAAACCCGGTTGGAACAGGATTGCTGGTCTGCCTCGTTAATCATAAATGCCTCCATTGTTCAGTGCCTCTATCGCATTATTGAATTCGCCAGTCAACCGCTGGACAATATCAGGATAATCCGATGCTATGTTTTTTGATTCCCGCATGTCGCTGCTGATATCAAACAAGAGAGGGGGATCCTGAACAACCTTCCTCTCCATCACACCTGTCTCAGGGTTTCGAATGCGATCACTCGTCTGGAAATGAATTTTATAATCCCCATTTCTCCAGGCCATCGGCTGATGATGAAAATAGATGTGCTTTTTTCTGGAGCTATTGGCCCCCGACAAGAGTAGGCTGGAAATATCATGCGAATCAATTGCTTCTCCGTCTTGAACCTTTACTCCGGCAAAAGAGGCCAGTGTCGCATAAATATCTGTATTGATGATGAGGTCTGCATTTACTGAGGGACTGATCTTGTCAGGCCAATAAAAGATACAAGGCACTCGATCACCACCTTCCCATCCGGTGCCTTTCTCGCCTTTCAGAGGACTGGCAACACCTCCAAACTCCTGGAACATGGTCCAGGGGCCATTGTCGCTCATGAAAATAACCAGAGTCTTCTTGTCAATGCCTGTCTCCTTCAATGCATCTATGATTTCACCAATCGACCAGTCGAGTTCCATTAACACATCACCATATACACCATTCCTGCTTTTACCCTTGAATGCATCAGAAGCAAAAACGGGAACATGAGGCATGTTGTGTGCCAGATAAATGAAAAAAGGCCTGTCTCTGTGGTATTTGATCAGACGCACGGTTTCCTGTGTGTAGCGCTTGGTAAACTGTGACTGCGGACAAATCCCCAGCCTCTCGCGATCTTTGTACAATGGCGTCTTCCAGGCGCTTTCCGGCGCATTCTTGAAAGCATCGTATATGATCGGATGGGGACCATCCCAATCATTGCTTCCCTTGGTACCAAACCAATAGTCGAACCCTTGATCCAGAGGATGAAAACCTGTATTCATTCCCAAGTGCCACTTACCGATCAGAGCCGTGGCATAATCACCCTTCCTGAGCATTTCTGCAATAGTGATTCTTTTCGCAAGATTGAGCCCACCCCGATTGGCTTGAAAGCCGGTCATCAACCCACAGCGGCTTGGAGCACACCATGACGCCGCGTGAAAGTCCATCAATCGAACCCCTTGTTCCGCCATCCGATCTACATGGGGCGTGGAATTCAACTTGCTCCCATAACACCCGAGATCGCCATAGCCTAGGTCGTCCGCCATGATGAGAATGATATTGGGTTTACTGGGCTCAGCATTCGATATGGCAGTCCCCGCTTCCCCCTCATTCGCAAAGCCACTAATTACTGCGAACAGCATTGTTATCCCTATTTTATTTTTCATAGTAATGATACTATCGCAGATCATTCGCGACTACTTAAAGTCTCACGTAAACCATTCTTTTGGAAACTTTCGATCCATCTCTCTTAACTTTTCTTGAAAAAATGGATTTTCTTTAATATCCCAAAATTCCTGAATGCGGTTAACAATTTTGTCTACAGGCACTTTACTTTCTTTCGCCTGCGAGAGAGCTGAGAGCTAAAGGCATTTTCTCAGTCATTGCATTGGCATTTTGAAAAATGGTCGATTGATGATAATAATCACAAGTTCTGATTGGGTCAAATCCGGTATCAATGGTAACAGGCACGGTCTGTGATTGTTCCCATCTTCCGGGTAAATAGAAAGTCGCAAAACACTTTGATGTTTGTTTTGGAAGTCGAAAGGTAAAGCTTATTCTTTCCGAAAGAGACGTCGGTGTGATGAACGGGCATTTTTGGCTGTACCAACAAAATGACAATCACCCAGCGCACAAATCGAAGTCATTGCCTCCGGGAAAACTGAGACACGAACAGACTGCCGGAGCTAAAGGCGCGTATACGGGAAAGTCATTCGGCAAATCCTGGAACTTCAGCAACCGTCACCCAGTTCTTTCCATCAAAGCAGGCCTGGTCGTTTTGCAGAAAATCACCGTTTTCAACGAAAACCTTCAACTGATCGACAGTATATGGCCCCATGACTTGTTCGTCCTTGAAGACATAAACAGAAGATGACGATGAATTCGAGTCTATGACAGGTTCTCCATTGATCGCGGGAGCCTCCACACTGTTGTCTTCCTGCGGAACATTTTCATCGAAAGTAAACGAAGGAACTTTCCTGATCTCTTTTGAGAACCCGAGAAATTCGGCATCCTGGAATTTGAAAAGTTTGGCAAGAAACACCTCTGGAATTCTTTGCTTAGTGGCGTGGTAACGCTCGATGCCGTCGTTGTAGCCTTTGCGCATCAAAGCCACTTCATTTTCCATCCGGGTCAAGCGATCCATGAATTCATCCATGGCGCTGTCCCCCTTCAGGTCAGGAGATTCTTCGCGAAGAGCAAAGAGTCTGTTTGTAAGGGCCGTCTCCTGCTGCATTGCGAGATCCACGTCAGTTGGAGAATAGGATTTTTTTCCCACCATCGCGGTTCGTAGCCCTGTAAGAGCCTCCAAGGAAACCTTTTCATGAGATAAGTAGCCCTTGACTATATTTTCCAAACGAGGAATCAGGTCCGCTCGTTTTTTGAGGGAAACCTCGATATTTGCCCAGGCGCGTTTCACACGATTACGTAAAAAGACAAGATCGTTGAACATAAGTACAAACATGCTAAAGCCAAGGAACAAGGGAGAGATAAGGGCAGAAAGCAGAAAATCCGTGGCGGCGAACGAGCCAAGGGCAGCGAAAAGGACGAGCCCTAGGAAAACGGTTCCGTTCTGGGCAAAACTGATTCCCAGCAAACCCTTGCGCCCCAGGCGAAGCATGACTTCCGTTTCCGTCTCGTCGGAAACGAGGAAGGGAAAACCGTCATTGTCTCCGTCAGAAATAACCAAACGGTCACCCTTTTTCTTGTCTACCACGGCAGAACCAAGAGCGTAGACCGCAGTCGATGGTGCAATGTGCCATTCGTGATATGTCTGACGCCCTCTTCTCTTCTGAACTTTAAAATCGGCTGTGAATTCTGCTCCCTCAGGATCAATTGAAATAACCCCATCAGAATCCCGGCATTGAAAAGGCACGAAATGCTTCTCATCCAAAATAACAACAGTTTTAGCTTTCTTTCCCGAACCGCGTCGCTCGGTGATTTTATATCTGTAAAAGACGCATTTTTTACCACTCAATGGGCCCTCGAGGATCCGGCCTTGATCGCACTCGACAATCCCCTTGATTTCAGCAGGACCGTATGTCAGACCCGCGGAGGGCGAAGTAGGTATATTCTCGACATGCCGCTTGGTCTTGATTCTCCGAAAACCGAACCAACTGCCAAAACACATCATCAGCAAGGCGACAGCCGCACACAATAGAAAGATCCAGGATTTCATCGGAGTCTTCGCAATCACTGCCTCATCCAACATCACTTCCCCATCTGCAAGCAGGGAAGGTCTTGCCTCAACGCCCCATAAAGGAGCCAGTAAGCGCTCGGGAAACCGATTCCGAATGGCTTCAGTCCTTTCAACGGATGCAACAAAATCTTCGCGGATCCCCATGATGCGGTCACGATCGCTCTCATTCAGGGAAACGACATGTGATGGGAGTGTCTTCCAGTCAACCCTGACATCAACTAAATCGGTCACTTCGGACTGTGCCGATTTTTCCAAACGATCAAGACGAGCATATCCATCCTTCAAATCGGCTTTCATCATCGACAACCCTGAATAAATCATGGCCGACGAGGTCAAAGCGGAAACAATGGACAGAAAAACCAACACTCGATGAATTCGCAAAGCGAAGCAAAGCGACAGACAACCGAAACAAAGAAGGGCTACACTAGCCATACTGGCCAGGACGCCATTCGTTCCGAGTCCTGAACGATTTTCCAGTGCATCGGCATTTGAAAGAACAGGGGCGTACGAACCGGATTTATCAAACCGAAGGGAAAAACCATTCTGCTTTTTTACTGCCATAGCAAAAGCGAAGACCCCTTCTCCCTCCTCAATGCGCCATTCGGTATAACGATACCTACCTTTTTCTGATCTGTAATCAGTTTCCAAATCCGGACTTACCCCACCCCAATTCAGCTCAACCAATATCTTTCCAGTATTTTCAACAAGAAAAAAATCCGTTGATTCAGACCCCTCTTCTACCGTCACCCACCGACTGTCTCCATCCGAATCCTTTTCTTCATGCTGCTTGAGATAACGATGATAAAGACATGGAGTATTGGTATATCTTGAAACTAGGGTTTGTTTTCCTTTGGAAGCTACCCCTTGCATGCTCACCTCTCCCGGAATCACGTGATGAACAGAAACTTGAGGAACTCTCTCCATTTGCCTCATGTCGCGAATAATATCGAACCCAAAACCCTGGGCCCAGAAACCAGTCAGAACAAAAACTGTTCCGAGCACAAAGCAGCCAAGATAATAAAGACCTTTTTGGGATTTCATCGCAGGATAGTTTAGCTGACGCTCCAGGGAACCTGAAGAAAAGAAAAATGGGTGCGCGAACTGTCCAAATCGCGCACCCACTAAGAAGTAACAAAGTCATAAAACATGACTCATTCAATAGCAGCCAAACCAAGCGCTGTGACAACCTCTGATTTATCAGAGGGGCTGACGGGCAGAATATTGCGACAAAGCATCACAAATTCTTTTTTTCATACCAGTAAAAGGCGTTGTGAAATACTAATTTTTTGTTCAGTTTCGAACTTGGCTTGGAGCTGATTTCAAGTCCCATACAATTCCCATGAATGATAATAGTTTGAGAATGTAATAAGTCATGTCTATTTGCCACCACAAGAAACCCTGTCGGGCGGAATATTGGTAGTGGTGGTGATTATTGTGCCAGCCTTCACCCATGGTGATCAGCGCAAGGAACATGGAATTCCTAGAATCATCGTCGGTTTGGTAGGGGCGCTTCCCAATGAGGTGTGCCAATGAGTTGATGCAGAATGTGCCATGCCAGAGAAGCACGGTGGAGATGATGAATCCCCAGAAAATCAATGGCAAACCCCCGATCATGAACATGAGGACTGCAAAAGTGATAACAACCGGAAACTCGAAGCGATTCAGGAACCTGAGTTCAGGATACTTGGCAAAATCCTTGATGCGTGACCAGTCGGTTGCGTCGTAGCGCGTTGTTAAGATCCACCCCAGATGAGACCACCAGAAACCCCTTTGACGAGGTGAATGGATGTCGTGTTCCCCATCAGAGTGGCGATGGTGAGCTCGGTGATGTGCGGACCACCATAGAACCCCCTTTTGCACCGCGAGTGTGCCCAGAAGTGCCAGGAAAAATTGAAAGATCCTGCTGGTCTTGTAGGAGCGGTGTGCGAAATAACGATGGTAACCAGCGGTGATGCCAAACATCCTCAAGTAATAGAAGAATAAGGCCAGGGCAAAGCCACTCCAACTCCACCCCCAGTATACAAGCCCCCCAACAGCTACCAAATGGCAGCCCCAGAAAGGAATGGTTGACATCCATCGAATCTGATCGCTCCCTGTTATTTGCACATTTTTATCCATCGCTTGGATAAATTATGAACCAATATTGCCGTTAAATCAAATCAGCTATCTCAAAAATCTCAGAATTTCATTGATGAGGAGAGCGGAAAACAAATGTCTCACTGCCAATATTCCTGTCCATCTTACAGCAAGTGATGCATCTGCATTTTATCCGCTGGTTAGACGATTTAATTTGTATCAGCAGAAGACAACTGGATGCACTGGAATGTTTATTGTCCGGAGCAAGGCTGGCAGCCTTATTTGCCCCAACGACATCCAACACCAAAACGTCTTTATGAATTATTCGGGATGGAATATCAAGGTCCTGCCCTGAGAATGTAAGAGCTCTGTTTACCTTGTTGGATGCTGCAGGGACTTTTACTCCCTTGGATCAATTCAAAAACTGCGGACAGATCTTCAGTGAACAGCATCTGAGCATCCCCCTCCCAGCTCAGTGTAAGATTGGCAGGAGCAATTCATTGAGATCAAGTTCGTGAAGAACAAGCACTGGAGGCTCGCCGTCTTGAGCAAGCAACACAAAATCTGGGCCAAACAAGCTTAGCAATTGGGCAATCCAAACAGCCAATTCGAGCTGCAATTTCTTGATCATTGCGATGAACTAACTTCATTGCAGATAATAGGAAAAGGCTTTACTGATTTTTATTAAGTCGCAGAAAAACAGGAGATTGCTGTAATCATCCAGTAACATTGTATTAGTGAAGATATGTCTTCATTTCCCATGGACATCCGCAGACAAGCCAGGGAATTCGTCGAGGCTCGTAAACCATCTGGTGAGGTAGTTACGTTAGGGACCAAATTACCCATAAGTGGACTACTGCAGCTTTGCAGTGAAATAGGTCAAGCCAGATTTGCTGAATACTGCAAAAACCCCTACAAGGCTTTGCAGTAAATTGCAGGAGGTAAAGACAAAAGCTCCAGGAGACCAGCCCGTCGATAGCGATCCAGTATCTGCATTCGGAATTTATCGGGTTGTTCAAGGATCATTACCATCGAACTCCGCATCATAGGCTAGTAATCAATACTTCTTCAAAACATCTTCCTCTTTTTCGAGCTCCGTGAGCACGACAGGAAGAGATTC
>OLHY01000052.1_pt1 | contig 38735 bp, 27 predicted proteins | sample 1609411 | NCBI WGS metagenome assembly OLHY01 (sample SAMN05416817, study PRJEB24817) | seawater metagenome | isolation source: Sea water | place: Canada:Atlantic | collected 2013-07
GATCTACACTAGATCGCTCGTCGGCAGCGTCAGATGTGTATAAGAGACAGCTCCTTCTCGAGGCGATCTTGTTCTTCCTTCAGTGCCGCCAATCGCTGTTGGGTGGTTCCTACCTTGGCTTCAAGCTGCTCTCGCGCGGGCACTCTATTCACTTCGATCGATTGAGAGGTTTCTGCAGTTGGCGTGTCAGTGGACGACGACAAAGGGATTTGCTGCGATTTTTCGAATTCTCTGTCTATAAAATCGTTGTCGTCGTGCGGAGTCATCCAAACAATCTAATGACAACCAGCTCATCTGTAAAGCGGACGAGGGCACTTTTCCTTTTTTGAAGCATAATTTTTTTATAAAAAAAAAGGTAATCCAAGCTGTCTTGATCTCATCTGAAACCACTTAAATTTCCAAATGCCTGAGTCGCCTTACCCCTATATGATAGGGGAGATAACCCAACACCAGTGACAGGACCGCGAAGCATGTCCATCCTGACGCGATAATCCAGATTTGTTGATGATCACGCCAGGGAGACGCCAGAGCGAGTAGTGAGATCCCTCCAACAATATAAAGAAAGCTCAATACAAGACAGAAAGTTCCTCCAAATCCACTGACAATCTTACTTGGATTGTCTTCTTTGAAATTTGGGTAAATGACGCCCAGCCCCATCGCCAGTCCGTTGAGCGTCAGCGTCATGAAGGCAATGACCAATGTGAAGTAAGCGATCTGAGGCGCTGGCATTTTCAACATGCGGCAGGAGGTGAAAATCAGCGTACCTGTGATAGCCATCGAAACCAGGCACGCCAGTGTGTATTTTATACTAATGACCTTGTTCAAACCCAGAGGAGCCATCCCTACAATCCAAAGTCGTTTTCCTTCCAGTGAAAACTGGGGAAATACAAAACGAGTCGTCAGCGTTGCGAGATTCAGTGAACAAGCTCCCAGGTTCATGTAGGAGATCAGGTGGATCCAGAATGGGTTGTTCAGTTGGGATGAAAAGTTTTTAAGATTAATGATATAAGCTGCAAGCAGGCCGAATAGCAGGAGGCTTTGCCCCCACTGAGTTGTATCCCTCCAAAAGACCCTCACATCTTTTACCAAAACGGCTCTACTGTCGCTTGGAATCCAGAAAAGGATCGAACAAAAACGTTCGAGTAAACCCGGACCCCACTGATTCAAACGTTTGGCTTTCTTCTCTTGCCAGCGTTGCCACCATTTCCATGAACTCGTCAATGACCCCCTGCTTTGAACGGCCGATGCAGCTTCATAGAATGGCATACCCGCCATGGTTGAGGTGATTCGTCCCCAGAATAAACCGTAGCTGAGAAGCACCAGCATGAAGAAGAAGGTGGCGCTATACGCTCCTTCACTCCAGGAGATCACACCTGAAGCCAGCCAATAACTGGGCAAAAACGCGAATTGACTGAATTGAGTATTCTTCAAAAGTCGGTCCAATACCAGCATCACGCGCGTTTCGAGCATGTCGTCGGTCACTACGTCAGGTTTAAGCCAGAAGGCCAGTGTGAGCAGGGTCAGGATTGCCAGTCCGAGGGTCGTGTACTGGAAAAAACGCCGATCCATGAAGCGCGCCAGCCCGATGGCGGACCAGGCACCAGCAATGGCTGGAAGAATGACAAAAAGCAGGATCATCACCACGGTTAAGGGGTAAAAAGTCCAATCCACCCGTTCTACGATGCCAAATGCCGCCAATAGGGGGGCGATCAGAAATAAAAATGCCCATGATGCCACTAGTGTGGATTCCAGAAATTTCCATTGAAAAATACTATTGGGCGAAATCGGCAGACTATGCAAAAAACTCGTTTCCTTGTTACGAAACAGGTTCGAGTAACTGATCACCATGTTACTGATCAGCAAGAGGGCAAACAGGAAGGCGAATAAAATAAAAATCATCCTTTCAACAAGCAGGTCTCCCAACCCGGGAAAAGAACCAACGAATCTCATGGCCCTGTAAAAAAGTGCGAACGAAAGCCAGCAATATCCAGCTATGAAAGTGAGAACAGTAATCGACAGGAGTTTGGATTGCTTCAGTACCGAGGCAAATCTTCGCCAATTTTGCTTGAGATGTACACCAGCTAGTAGTGCAAAAGCTGATTTTTCAGGGCAAGCGGGATCTATGGATTCACTGGACGGCATACAGATTATTTTGATCCCAGATTATGATTGGTTGGTTGTTTCATCCGGTTCAGCCGTCAGTTGAAGAAAGCTTCTTTCCAGCGCTCCATCTTGACCGCTTTGCTTCTTAAGCTCATCGATCGTACCTATTGCAACTACTTTTCCTTGATGAATGATGCCTATTCGGTCAGCCATCTCCTCTGCAACGGAAAGTTGGTGTGTAGAAAGAAAAACGGTCATTCCCTCTCTGGAGCGTTCTTTCAGAATATCTTTGACGATCCGTGCGTGTTGGGGGTCAAGACCTACCATGGGTTCATCTATCACAAACACCTCAGGGTCATGTAAAAGAGCTGACGCTATCGCGACTCTTTGCCGCGTACCGTGCGAGAGGCCTTCGATTGATTTATTGAGAAAGGGTTCCAGGTGAAAGCGCTTGGTCAGGATACTACTTTCCGAGCGCACGCGATCAGGGGCGATTTTAAATAATTGCCCGGTAAATTGCATAAACTCGAGAGGTGTGAGCTTTTCGTAAAGGAATGGGAAATCGGGGACATATGCGAGCCTCTTCCTTGCCTGCAGCGGCTCACTCTGGATATTATATCCTGCAACAATGACCGACCCCGCTGTTGGTTTGATCAATCCGGCAATCATTTTAATCGTTGTTGTCTTGCCTGCTGCATTCGGGCCGAGTACGGCAAAAAATTCGCCTTTCGGAACCGATAAGTTTATTCCGTTGACGGCGGTTAAGTCTCCAAACTTTTTTACGAGGTCCTTTAACTCTATCATCAGGAACAACCGGCTATCACACAGCTACAAGCTTTTCAAGCAGCGATAATTGAAAGTTAATTTCTTTAGTTTACAACCGTGAAATACGGGAGCAAGCTATTACCTCCTAAGCTCCGAGGGACAATTCTGAGTTCCATGAAGAATTTTTTTACAAGAAAGTCGCTGCGCGGCAAAATCAGTATTTTAACCATCATCACCAGTTTACTGGCGATTTTTTTGGTGCTTGGTGCTGTTTTTAGTCTCAAGTACCAGCGTTATTCCAAGGATGAGCTTTTCAAATTCAAGGCACAGGCTGAATTGCTTGCAAGAACGCTTGGCTCGCTGCATCCCACTCCTGCTGAATTGAGGGACACCGGACTTGATTTTTTTTTTCAAGCACCGAAACCGTACTGGATGCTTATCTTGAAATCGGAGATGAGCGAATGCCTTCTTATCACCGAGCTGGAGGACTGGGGCCTGTCGATGGATTTTGGCCATCTTTTGATGATCGAGGTAAGGCGTGGGTCGAGTCCGGCGAGGGCAAGGCTCATGTAAAGGTTGTATTTAAATTTGGTCAAGAACAGGGCCCTCGCGGAAACCTTTACGTCATTTACGATTTGACCCAAGCGCGACTGCAATTCTTGCGAGAGATGCTTATTGTTAGTTTGCTGGCAACCGGAGCCGTGTCTATTGCAGTAATGGCCAGCCGCAAGCTTCAACACTTCATATTAGATCCTGTGCTGCTTCTCGCTGAAGCTACGGACAAGATTGCCTCCGACAAGGACTACTCAACACGAGTTTTCAGTCCTTCCAAAGACGAAATCGGCCAACTTTATCATGGTTTCAATCGAATGCTGGAGGAAATCGAGTACAGGGACGAAACGATTCGCAAGGCCAATGATGAACTTGAGGATCGGGTTCAGGAACGCACGGCAGCCATGCAACAAGCCAAGGCAGAGACCGAATCCATCAATAAACAATTACTTGATGCCAATCAAAAACTAAAGGAATCCATTGAGGAAGCACAACAGCTTGCAATAGAAGCTCAGGCTGCGAACAAAGCCAAGAGTGAATTCCTTGCCGCGATGAGTCATGAGATACGGACTCCAATGAATGGAGTCATTGGCTTCACCAATCTTCTGCTGAATTCGGATTTATCCGAAATGCAAAAGGATTATGCGCAGACGATCAAAAACTCTGGAGAGTCTCTCTTGATCATTATTAACGGTATTCTCGATTTTTCCAAAATCGAGGCAGGCAAGTTCTTTCTGGATTCTGAACCTTTTGACATGGCCGAGGCTTCAGAGGAAGTGATCGAACTCTTATCTGCTGAGGCTGCTGCAAAAAATCTGGAACTTAAACTGTTTTACGAGCCTGATGCTCGTCGGCGCCTTGTTGGTGATCCAGGGAGGGTCAAGCAGATCATGTTGAACCTGATTTCAAATGCATTGAAATTTACCGAAACTGGATCTATCCGCGTGAGAGTTGAAAAAATGACTGTGAGCGGACATCCCGAGGGCTTGAAAGTCAGTGTCACAGACACGGGGATCGGCATTCCAGCCGACAAGCAAAGTGTTCTTTTCGAAAAATTCTCTCAATCAGATAATTCAACTACTCGGAAATACGGCGGTACTGGGCTTGGCTTGGCGATTTGCAGGGAACTGGTCAGTATGATGAGTGGTGAAATTGGATTCAAAAGTGAACCAGGCATCGGGTCTGTCTTTTGGTTTACATTGGCTTTTTGGGAACTCGGATCTGAGAAAGAAGCCGATGAATCAATGATTAGTTCTGAAAAGCCTGCCGAGGACGGCGAGTTTGACCTGTCTGTTGTGAATTTGTTGCCGGAAACATTCCGAGTGCTTCTGGTGGAAGACAATGCTGTCAACCAGAAGCTTGCAGGAAAAATCCTTGAACGCATGGGGTGCAGCGTCGACACGGCAACCAACGGAAAGGAAGCGGTCTCCATGTTTGCGGATTTGCCTTACAATATGATATTCATGGACTGCCAGATGCCGGAAATGGATGGATACGAAGCTACTCGAAAGATCCGTAATATTGAAACAGCAGGTAATTCCTCCAATGGAAAACAAGTGCCCATTATTGCAATCACTGCAAATGCGATGCGCGGTGATCGTGAAAAATGCCTGGAAGAAGGGATGGATGACTATATCGCTAAACCTGTCGACGCGCGCCAAATAGGTCGTGCCTTGGAGCGCTGGCGCCATCATATTCAATTGTGAACTCTTCTCGCTCAGCTTGCTTTTTTTTGAATAACTCTGCCACATTTTCTGATCGACTCCAGAATTCCTGTCCTGCGCTTTGACGAGGTAAGAAACCTTGTTTGTCTCTCAAATGGTATCCCAAGTTTGGACTGGGACAATCGATCCGTTTCTGAAAAAACTTTGTTTCCTCAGTCTCTGTCATTATACATCTGAGCGCATGTTTGAATTGTTGAAAACGGATGCAGGAAGCAAAGCTCGGCGTGGGCGTTTAACCACTGCACATGGTGTGATTGAAACGCCGGTTTTTATGCCGGTGGGCACTCAAGCCAGTGTCAAGGCTCTCGACCCACGAGAACTGGATGAGATGGGAACTCAGATTGTTCTTGGCAATACCTATCATTTGGCGATCCGGCCAGGAATGGATATCATGAATGAAGCCGGGGGATTGCATCGCTTCATGAACTGGGATCTCCCCATTCTCACCGACAGCGGAGGATTTCAGGTATTCAGCCTGGCTAAGATTCGTAAAATCCAACAGGACGGTGTTGAGTTCCGTTCACATCTCGATGGCTCACCTCTCTTTCTTGGCCCCAAAGAAGCCATGAAAATCCAACGTGAATTGGGTTCTGACATAGCCATGGCGTTTGACCAATGCCCCAACCACGATGCTCCCGCAAGCGAAATGAAAGAAACCGTGGACCGCACACTGAGGTGGGCCAGATTATGTCTTGAACAACCGAGGGCTGAGGGGCAGCTGGTTTTTGGTATCGGTCAGGGCGGCAGTAATGCCGAGCTTCGTGAGTATTGTGCCAAGGCGCTTTGCAAGATGGATTTTGATGGATTTGCCATTGGTGGTGTCAGTGTGGGAGAACCCGAACCCGAGATGATGAAAGCGGTGGAATATACCGAGCCCTTTCTTCCTGCTGACAAAGCCCGTTATGCCATGGGCCTTGGAACGCCGGCTCAATTGGTCGAATTAGTGGCTCGCGGGGTAGACATGTTTGACTGTGTATTGCCCACTCGCGTCGCTCGCAATGGCACTGCGTTTACCAAAAAGGGCACGATCAGCATTAAAGCTGGTTATAATAAACGTGATTGGAATCCGATCGAAGAGGATTGTGAATGTTATGCCTGTCGCCACTTCACCAAGGCTTATCTAAGGCATCTGCTCAATGTAGATGAAATTTTAGGTCTGCGTATGCTCAGCGTTCACAATAGCCATATGTTTCTGGATTTAATGCGAAATATCCGATTGCATTTGGATAATGGCACTTTCAGTGAATACAGGCGTGAGTTCATTGCTGGTTATACGCCAACCTTGAAAGTACTTGAACAGCGGGCTAGACATGCTGAAGCGCAGCAAGAATCACCGTCAAATTAGCCTGAAATAGTTTATTTGCATTGGTGGTTCTTTAAGGTAGTTTTACTGAAGTACACTTAATCATGGATCTGCCCGGGAAAATCATTGTCTCATCGCCGGAGTGGCTGCCCGGCTTGCTGGGAGGTTTTGCTGTATTCCTCCTGATTCTGGTCTGGTCCTATCGAGGCACAGGAATTTCCTTCGGACGCCGCATCACTTGTATTCTGCTGAAAGGTTCTGCGGTTGCCTTGTTAGTTTTGTGCTTACTGGAGCCACAGTGGACGCAGCAAAAACCCGAAGCAGGTGCAAACTACTATGCCGTGGTTGCTGACAACAGCCAGAGCATGTCTATTTTCGATCCGGGGTTGAACCGAAGCCGTGGTGAGGAAATGACCAAGCTGCTGGTGACCGAACCCGGCCTCTGGCGTGATACGCTGGACGATATGTTTCAGGTCAGAAAATACGGAATTGACTCACGCTTGCATGGGCTCAAGGACTTCTCCGAACTGACTTTTGATGGGGGTGCCAGCGCACTGGGCTCTGCTCTACATCAACTGGGTTCACGCTTCCGTGATCAGCCACTGGCTGGTATCCTGCTCGTCAGTGACGGAAATGCAACTGATGCTGATCTAGATCAACTTGATCTAGCCGACCTGCCGCCAGTTTATCCTGTCGTTATTGGTTCCAAAGAATCCTCTCGAGATGTTTCCATTACCAGTATGTCCCTTAGCCAGACTGCCTTCGAGGATGCGCCCGTTACTTTGACTGCGGATATTTCTTCGATTGGGTTCGCTGGCCGTGAGGTAGAGGCGCGATTGTTCGCTGCAGATTTTTCAAAACCAACTTTCAATGAAGGTGCCAAGATTGATGAACCTTCTTCCAGCATCGAAGGCCAAGCACCTATTGATAGTTTGATTAAAGGAATCTCCAGCGATCAGGAAACACTGGCTTTTCGGTTCCAGTTTCGACCCGAGCAGACCGGCGTATCTTTTTACAGACTGGAAGTGTCAGTAGTTGCCGACTCGCTGGCGGGCGATGAGTCAACGGAAGAAGCTACCATGGCCAACAACAGACGTCTGGCTATCGTGGACCGCGATTCCGAGCCGCATCGCATTCTTTACGTAGCAGGCCGTCCCAATTGGGAATACAAATTTTTGAATCGATCCCTTGATGAAGATGATCAAGTGCAGCTGGTGGGGTTGATTCGTATTGCCAAAAAGTCTCCTAAATTTGAGTTCAAAGGGCGTCAAGGTGAGACAAGCAATCCTCTGTATCGCGGCTTCGACAAAAAAGATGAATTTACTGAGCAGCTTGACCAGGCTGTTTTCACGCGACTTAACATCAAAGACGAATCCGAACTCATAGGAGGTTTCCCCAAGAGGGTAGAGAATCTTTTTGGTTACAGTGCCATTATTCTTGATGATCTGGAATCGGGTTTCTTCACACGTGATCAAATGAGCCTGATCCAGAAATTTGTTTCAGAACGTGGTGGTGGTCTAATGATGTTGGGTGGATATGAATCACTCACTCGTGGCGATTATCAGGATACTCCTATCGGTCGAATGCTTCCAGTCTATCTTGATTCGGGTAAAGGGCTGTCTGGAGTTCAGGGAGTTTCTTTGGAGTTGACCCGCGAAGGCTGGCTTCAGCCTTGGATCCGTCTGCGTTCCACTGAGTCTCTGGAGAATGAAAGGTTGGAATCCATGCCCGAGTTTCAAGTCATCAATCTGGTGACTGAAGTCAAGCCCGGGGCCTCCGTTTTGATGCAGGCAAAGAGCAAATATTCAGGTGAAACCTATCCAGCTTTGGTCAGTCAGCGCTATGGTTCCGGTCGCAGCATGGTTCTGGCAGTCGGAGATTTGTGGCGTTGGCAGATGCATGATCAAACTGATAGTGGCGATTTGGGCAAGGCTTGGCGTCAGATGATTCGTGGATTGATCGCTGATGTGCCGAGTCGTATCGACGTTGACTTGCAACGCGAGCAAACTAAATCCGGATCCACCATGCGCATTCAGGTAGGGGTCAAGGATGAGAAATACTGGCCCATTGATAACGCAAACGTCCGATTGACAGTGAAGACTCTCACCGCAGGGGAAACCGGCAATGAGGCAGCTGAAAAATCAACAGGTGGTATGCAGCGCAGCGAAGTCCAGCTGATCGCGGAGCCTAGCATGAAGGAACCTGGCTTGTATCAGGCTACTTACGTTCCGCGCCTTGAGGGTGGTTATCACATGGAAGTGGAAGTCACCGATGCCAACGGCGCTGTGATTGCTCGAGAGGAGGCAGGTTGGACCAATGATCCCAGCGCTGAAGAGTTTCAATCGTTGCTACCTCATCACTCATGGATGGATGCAGTTGCCCAAAAAACCGGAGGCCGGGTTCTCAAGCGAAGCGAGTTAGATGGGTGGGCTGAGGGACTGCAGTTTGAAGCAGCACCTGTCATGGAAACAATCTCTGCCCCGATATGGCACACACCCTATTTATTCATAGCCTCATTGGGATTATTTGCTCTTGAGTGGTACATGCGCAGGAAGCGAGGTTTGGCTTGATGATGAAAACACGATCAATGTGCTGGAAGATAGGGCACATCCTCCGTGCTTCAACCTTCTTGCTGATGTCGTTGTTGCAATCCAGTCCCTTACAAGGTGCAGGGCAAGGAGAGCCCGGAAATAATGCAGATCTTTTGATAGTGGTCGGGGCGGGTGGAGAAGCATCTTATGGTGAAATGTTTTTAGAGTGGGCAACAATGCTGGAGGCGGTAGGAGAGGAAGCCCAAGCCAGAGTTGAGCTGCTTGGTTCCCTTGATCCTGACTCTACGGAGGGATCTCTCAAGGATCTTTTAAAGAAAAAACTTGAAGCATATTCCAAAGAAACTCAGGAGCCCCTCTGGATTGCTCTCATAGGTCACGGCACTTTCAATGGTCGAACTGCCAAGTTCAATGTCAAAGGTCCTGACATTTCGAGTGAGGAACTGGCCTCATGGCTAAAGCCCTTGAAACGGCCTGTGGCAGTCATGAACACCTCCTCCGCTTCAGCGCCATTTCTAAATGCACTCTCCGGACCCAATCGTGTGGTGCTTACTGCGACCCGAGACGGCTTTGAATTAAATTTCGCCCGTTTTGGTTCCTACCTAGTGAATGCATTGGGCAGTGAATCAGCGGATCTTGACAAAGACGGTCAAACCTCCTTGCTGGAAGCCTTTATCATGGCCTCAAGGCAAGTGGGAGAATTTTACGAAATCGAAGGTCGCCTTGCTTCGGAGCATGCGCTTCTTGATGACACAGGTGATCAAAAAGGTATCCCTGCTAATTGGTTCAAGGGAGTGCGGCCAGTGAAAAAGGCTGAAGGAAGTGACCAGCCTGATGGTCGTATTGCATCCCAGTTCCATTTGATTGAAAATGAAACCGAAAGCCTTATGTCCCCCGAGATCAAGCAACAAAGAGATTTAATTGAGCAGGCTATCTTCGAATTGCGTGATCATCGTGAGGACATGGGTGAAGAGGCTTACTACGAACGTTTGGAAGCCTTATTGATACCTTTTGCTGAACTTTACCAATCGCTGGATCCACATCACGCTGAGACCAACAAGCGATAAATTTTATCGCACATTTACCATCGAATGTTGGTCAGGTTGACGACTTCCAGTTCCCAATTCGCGAAAGTTTCGGCGAAGGTAAGGATTCCAAACGTATCGAAATCATACCGGTTGCCCACCCCGTAGTTGCTGTCTGGAGCCACATTGAATGTGTAAGCTGCTCCTTCGACGAGTTTTCGCCTGTTTCCTGTTTCCAGGCTCAATGCCTGCAGTGCACTTTCATTTTCCGCTGGAGACGGGGGGCGTGTTTCCTGCCAGTGTCTGAATACGCCATGACTATGCACCAGGCGACGCATCATTGGGTTTGGGGTTCCCGAATGTTGATGTGCCCTGAAGACAGCTCTGACCTTGTTTTTGGATGAGGAGCCTTCTTTCAACACTTTACGGGTTAGTTCTTTTCCGTAAACCCACGCCCTCCCTGGAAAGATAGACAAGTTGGCTTCATCGCTGGTGATGCTGAAATCGTTCCACATGAAACCAAGAATAGTCGGGGTGGTGGGGCTTGTAGGGATGAAATCCTTCCAATTGCTTTGTGCGATTCTATTCCCGTTGCTGCCCAAAATGGGAGTTAAATCCTTGTGAGTATCCAGAAAGGTCTTTTGTTTGATATCACCAAGTAAATGAAAGGCGACTGGAGTCGCGTGATCAAGCAGTGCCGCAGGAAGGTAGCCTGGTTCTATACCTCCGTGATTGCATTGGATGTAATCATTTCCATGACCAGCATATATGACGACCGGTAGAAAATCGTAGATGCGCGATAGTCGTTTAATTGGAAACTCAGGGCCATACTTGGAGGTTGCTTCCTTCAAGAAACCATAATTCATCGTCAATTGAATATCTTCATGATTGCCCCGCGCCATCCAGACTTGTCCGGGATTCTCGACACGCAATCGAAGCAGCACATACATGACCTCTACCCCATAGGCTCCCCGATCGGTGTAATCACCGAGGAACATCATGTTCAAATTAGGGTTAGTTGTCTTGAAACCGTCCAGAGAGCCCTCACGATTCAGGTGTTTGAGCCACTCATTGAGGGAGTGTAAATCTCCATGCAGATCTCCATGAAATAGAACTTTTGCTTCTCGATCAAAATTTAGTTTCTGAGCAAAAGGTTCGAATGGGATGCCTCCTTGCTCAAAATAAGCTTTGGATGTGTTGAAGAATGTTTCCTTTGATGGTTGATCGCCCAGCCAGTTTGTTTCAATTGAAAGAGGGCCTGTCAGCTGCTGCTCAAAAAACTGGTCAAGCAGCCACTTGAACTCCTTCAGGTCCTTTAGTGGAAGTTGATCTTTGCTTGGTAGACGGCCATTGAGTTTTCTGTTCGCTGGCAAAATGTTGCACTTGTCAATCCAGTCACCAAAAGAGGTCAGCGCAACGGCATCGATTGCTTCAGGGGAATTGATGGCCTCAGGAAGAAGGATTTCTTCGGTCTGGGTTGAAGTCTGGATTTTATTTGAGCTCTGGCCGCATGAAATGTTCAGACTGAGAAGGCTGGCAACGAAGATGGTTCTTATGACGCTCATGATTAAGATAGGCTTTTACAGACACGACGGATGATCAACTTCCAAGCGCCATGCAATATACATACTCTGAATCTAAATAGATGTGCAGTCAAGATTCCTGCCCGCACCTTGTCCTGTGACGATGATCAATCAAGGCATGCTAGATGTCCTTTGCACATCCATTTCCGAATGTAGATTAGCATGCTCCATGATCTTTTCTTGGAGCAATTCCACTTGCACAAACCACGCGGGGAACGTAATGCATGGGTATGACAACGCCTGCTGAGAAATATCGGATGGTAACCTGGGTCGCATTGATAGTCACTTTCGTGATGTCTTCGAGTGCTTTTTATGCCTCGGAATTCCATGACTTTGTGGTAAGTGACACCAAGTTTGAGGCTCCCGTCTCCTGGATGAAAATGAAACCTTCATCTTCGATGCGCAAAGCACAGTTTGCTGTCTCAAGGGATGGGATCACTGACAAAGGCGAGATTGTCTTCTTTTACTTTGGCCCTGGGGGAGCGGGGGGCACCAAGGCCAATGTGCAGCGTTGGTATCGTCAATTCAAAGAGCCAGAAAACCAGTTGGAAGCCCAATCTGAGAAAATCACTGTGGGTGCTCACTCCGGTACTCTGGTGAAAGCCTCCGGTACTTTTTTAAGCGGTTCCCCGCTTGGCCCAAAAACGGCCAAGGCTGGCTATGCATTGTTGGGAGCAATCCTTGAGGCTCCCAAAGGTCATATTTTTATCAAGTTCACGGGACCGCTCGATTTGGTGATCGACACCGAGAAAGAGTTCAAAGAGATGGTTGAAAAAGCCAAAATATCGCGCTGAACTGCCACTATTCGTATCATAAAAGCATTTCAAACTTGCCTTTTTCGTTGGGATCTCAAAGATAACAGCCCTTATGAGTTCAGAAACAACAGAATCAACCGGAATGATTGACCTTCTGGCGTGGTTTGAAACCAACAAGCAGAAACTGGTGTCCGGCGGCGTGATCGTCCTCATCGTGGCTCTTGTTGGTTACTTCTTCAATTGGAAAACCACTCAGAGCGAATTAGATGCATCCGATGCGCTTTATAAAGTTCGTCCAGCTGCCAGCAAAGCGGAAGAAACGACCGTTGACCCTGCCAATTTGCTTAAAGTGGTCTCTGATCACTCCGGCACTGCAGCTTCGGGCCGTGCTTTGCTTTTTGCTGCCAACTCCTATTTCAACGAGGGGCAATATGCAGAAGCGCTAAATCAGTTCGAATCCTTCCTGATTGGGAATGAGGAAAGCCCTCTTCGCAACAGCGCGATGTACGGCGTGGCCGCTTGCAAAGATGCTCAGGGACAAATCTCCGACGCGATAGTTCAATATCGCCTGGTGGCCAGTAACTTTGCGAACACATTTATCGCTTTTCAGGCGAAACTGGCATTGGCTGGCCTATACGAATCACAGGACAAAGCCAAAGAAGCCTTGGGTGTGTATGATGAACTTTCATTACCGACGATTCCTGTTTCCTACAGCATGGAAGCTGGTTCCCGACGTGAGACCCTGCTGAAAAAGCATCCTGAACTGGCTCCTGCCGAGGAAGTCGAAGCGACCATGAGTGCTGAATAATAGCTTGGGTATCGATTTTGGATCACATGCGGTGGCGCTCTTTGAGCTGCCACCGTTTTTTTGTTAAATCAACCACCATGAGAAAGCACACCGCTATTGAAGTTGCCGCTGCGCTGGTTTTTCGAAATGAGAAATTATTGATCGCTCGGCGGCCTTCAGGAGTGCATCTGGCAGGGTTATGGGAATTTCCAGGAGGAAAGCGTGAACAAGGGGAGTCCTTCGAATCATGCCTGCAGCGAGAAATTTGGGAAGAATTGGATTGTGGCATTACAGTGGGCAGTCTTGTCTTCAAGAATATTCATTCCTATCCAGAAAAGACCGTTGATATACGCTTCTACCATTGTACGCTGACTCAGGGAGAGCCCAGGGCGATCGAATGTGACGCGCTGGAATGGATCACTAAAGATCAAGTTGCAGATTACTCATTCCCTGAAGCAGACGTCGCGCTATTGGAGCATCTGGATCGCTGTCCTCATCTATGGGTATGAGTCATATCAATTTTGCCTTTCAATCGATCGTTGGATCTCCCACGCTTGAATTCCACTCATCTTACTGTAAACGAGAAAATTTTATAAATTAAATGCACTCATTTATCGAACTTGAATGCCCATTTTGCGGAGCGGAATGTGTAGTACCAGTAGACATGGTTGAGGGGGGGGCTGAACTTGTCTCTGATTGTGAAAACTGTTGCAGACCTTTTCGCTTGCGCGCTTGCATGGAGCAGGGGGAGATCTCCGATTGGTCGGTTGATATTTAAACTCACGCACTTTTTCATTAGGTGATTTTTTGGTAGCTCACTTTGCAGTGGGACTGAACATGAAAAAGTGGTAGTGATTGTTGGTGATGAAGATGTTCACAGTGATCTTAATTGGAGTTATCGTTTCTTTTCAAAGCGCACTTGATGTTTCAGCTGATAACACTGAAACGTTTAAAGCTTTCATGGACGACCAGCAACCGGGCTGGCGTGCGTTGACAAAAGGTGATTTCACCCACGTCAACAGCGCGAAAGATACATGGTCTTGGAAGGAAGGAGTGCTTCACTGCACGGGAAAACCTGTAAGCGTTCTGCGAACTACAAAGCAGTATGAGAATTTTGAGATGGTGGTGGAGTGGAGTCATCAGAAATCTGCTGGCAACTCTGGCGTGTTTGTGTGGGTCACCCCTGAATCCATCAAAAACCTGACGGACAAAGGGAAACCTGGATTGCCTGATGGCATCGAAGTTCAAATCCTCGATCATGGCTACACCGAGCGCGTCAAAGCAAATGGTGGTAAAACAGATTGGTTCGGGACTAATGGAGACGTTTTTCCTGTGCGTGTGAAGATGACCCCATTTCCTCCCGTCTCACCCAATGGACAGCGTAGCTTTCCGCGCAAGCATCTTGCAAAGGGTCATGGTGAATGGAATCATTACTACATACGCGCTATCAATGGCGAAGTGCGATTATGGGTGAATGGCGAAGAGGTTTCCGGTGGTACTGATTGTGATCCATCTCAAGGTTTTCTTTGTTTGGAGAGCGAAGGTTCTCCCATCATTTTCCGCAAACTGAGGATTCGTGAACTGCCTTGATCCCTCCGAGAGCCATCCCGACTGTGTCAGGAAACGTCATCAGAATCATCGCGTTGCTTTCAGGTTGCCTCTCTGGTTGGGCGGCAGATCCTGTTTTCGATGTCAAGGGCTTCATAGGGCAATATTGCTATTCCTGCCATGGCGGGGATAAAGTCAAAGTTCAGGTTGATTTCTCCTTCCTCGATACGGATGATGCATTTGAGGTGCATTTTGAGCTTTGGGAAACGGCAGCGGCCCTGATAAATGACAGGGAAATGCCTCCTGAGGATGCGGAGCAACCCACGGATGAGGATCGCGTCCTTTTCGCTCAGTGGTATCAGGACAAGTTTGTGAATTCACTTGAAGCCCATCCGGGTTTCTTCAGATCACGACGGTTTTCTGCAGAAGAATATCGAAATACTCTGCAGACTTTGTTTGGTTTCGATTTGGAGGTGCAAATTATCGAGGCACAGCAGACCGTGGTGGAACGTTCTCTGGTTATGAAACTCCTACCAACCGATCCTCCGGGGAAAAGCGGTTTCACCAATGACACACACAGAAACCCTCTGACCACTCTGATATGGAGTCAGTATTCGTATTTAACGGATACCGCCCTCGATCAATGGTTTGGGGCGCAGAATCTTGATACCTTCAGCCCCGTCATTGATTCCAAAAATGTCAAAGGTAGCTCACGCAGGGAGGCAACCCAGTTGCTGGGTGCGTTTCTGCCACGCATTTTCCGGCGACCTTTGGAGCCTCAAGATCTAGAAGCAAGGTTGGAGCGAGTCAAATCTGCCAGGAATCCTTATTCGGCTTTGAAACACGAAATGAAAGCAGCCCTCATGTCGCCGGGCTTTCTTTATCGAGGGTTTTTAATGCGGCGCCAGCCCGGAATTCAGCAACGTGTGGATGCCCATGAGTATGCTGAGCGACTGTCTTACTTTTTATGGGGTGATATGCCTGATGCTGAACTGATGGATCTGGCTGCCGAGGGTGTCGTGTTTGAATCCGACGTGGTAGCAGAGCAATTAGATCGAATGCTGCAATCATCCAAGTCACGCTACCTTTCGGAAAGCTTCGCATCCCAATGGTTTTCGTTGAGTGACATCGATGAAGGGGTTCGCCAGGTCCCGGTGCGCGAAGTCATGCGCAGTCAGATTCTTGACTTCATGCATTACCTTTTTACGGAAGATCGTCCCCTGATGGAATTGATTGATTCAGATGTCTCTTTCGTGAGCCCCTTGATTGCGAAACATTATGGTAAGGATCGCAATCAGTTGAAACCTTACCGCAAGCAAAAAGGCATTGAGTTGGAAATTGTGCCGACTCAGCGCATTCAACTGCAATACACAAAAGAGCGGGGTGGGTTATTGACCATGCCGGGTATTCTGGCCATGAACCGAGGGCCGGTCATTCGTGGAACGTGGATGCTGGAGCGAATCCTTGGTGAGCATTTGCCTGATCCTCCCATGGATGTTGGGCAGGTGCCCCCTCAACAACCTGGTGAAAACCTGAGCTTTCGTGAGCGATTTGAATTGCATCGCGATCAAGTATCTTGTGCTTTGTGCCATGACAAGATCGATCCACTTGGTTTTGCTGCAGAGGGATTTGATCGACAAGGAGCCTATATTCTGAAGGGTAAGCAAATGCTGCCGGACGGGGAAGTCAGGTATCTGAATAAGAAGGGGGAGCAGGTAGACACAACTGGGATCATGCCCAATGGAACAAAATTCACCGATTTTGATTCGCTGAAGGAAATCCTGCAAACGGAATACAGATCGCAGATTGTTCGCAACATCGTTGAGCGCACCTTGTCTTTTGCCTTGTGCCGTTCGTTGGAGCTTTATGATCAGCCAACGGTGGATTCCGTAGCTTCAAATATGGAAGAAACAGATGGCACTTATCGTGATTTATTGCTACGGATCGTTCGTAGTCTCCCGTTTCGTGAAACATTTGTGAGAGCTGAACCGTTATGAAATATCGAATTCATCGGCGTACTTTTTTAAGAGGGGCAGCAGGTGCGTTGTTACCGTTGCCTTGGCTGAATCTTATGGAAGCGTCGGTCAAAACTCATTCTCAAGCATCACCTCCGTTACGTTTCATGACCCTCTTCAAGCCGAATGGAGTGCATCCTCCGTCGTGGAATATCAATGGAGGCTCTGAGTTTGACTTCCGAATGTCGCCTTTGATGAAGCCGTTCGAGAAGCATAGAGATGATCTGCTGATCCTCGATAACATGGGAGACTTTGGTTTCTCGTCCCATGCAAGTTCAACAAGACGTTTTTTATCAGGTCATCATGAAAACAAAGCATCGGCTTCCATTGATCAATTAATTGCAGATCAAATTGGCAATGAGACCCCTCATCGTTCTCTTGAGTTGACGACTGAAGGACTGTTTCCAAGCCAAATCGGTTGCAGTTACATCTCCTATGATCACAAAGGGCAGCCCATACCGCGTGAAAGCGATCCACAATTGGTCTTTGATCGATTATTTCGCAACCCGATGCAGCACCCCGAAAAGCGGCGCCATATGTCGAGTCTTCTTGATCGTGTTCGAGAGGATACGAGTGCATTGAATCGTCACACCGGATACGAGGATAAGCAGGTGCTCGATTCCTATCTTACCGTTGTTCGTGAAACTGAGAAAAGGTTGGAAAACCTTGCGAATTCCGTCATTCCCGCTGTTGAGGTGCCGGACTCGCAAAGGCCTCCAAGGGCATTGAATTTGAATGAACAGGTTGAATCCATGATCGATTTGATTTCATTGGCACTCTGGACTGATTCTACACGCTGCATCAGCTACATGCTGGGAAACAGCAACAGTCGCATGATTTTTGATTTCCTCGGGGTCAAGGAACAACACCATTATCTATCTCATTTCTTTCGCAATTTCAGTCGATCCAATATCGATGGCCTCTTGAAGATCAGTCTCTGGCACATGGAGAAATTCGATTATTTGCTTAACAGGCTCAAGTCCTATCAGGATCAGCATGGAAGTCTTCTTGATCACACCATGGTGATCTTCGGTTCAGGAATGGGGCATAGTGATAATCACACGGTCAAACGTATTCCCATGATATTAGCTGGAGGCAAAGGTCGTATCAAAACCGGTCGATACGTTCGATATGCCGAAAATCAGGAATTGGGTCGATTACATCTCGCATTGATGCAGCAATTCGGTGTGTCGCCATCTGAATACGCCGGTGTCCAAACGCCGTTGCCGGGATTGGATGACTCATCGTATGAGGCCTATCAGGAGCAGCCCTTTCAGAGCTGGGTGAAAAGCGACGTGAATAGCGTGATTGTTCAGGGGCGTTTGCGATTGTCTGAGGACCTCAATGAAGCAAGGATATTTTACATGGATGTTGATAGACATCCTTCGATCCGGATCGATGTATCGTTTCGCGATTTCCATCATTTCAATTTGGCATATCATTGTGGTACCCCGATCACTTTATCAGGGAAAGCCGAGGATCGTGACGGACGCACCACGATCACCAAGATTAAGTCGCTGCAATCTCTGCACGGAAAAATGCCGGATAGCCTAAACGGCTAGAATCGCTGATCACCACATCAATGCCTTTTTGTCGGAACGTTTAGCGTAAACGCGCTCTCAAATCAACGGCTCAGGGGCATATTCACAATCAAGAGTAGCCTTGTTCCTCTGGTGTTTATTTGAGGTATGGTTTTTGGATTGATTGGAAAGAGCCTTCAGTAAACAGGGATGCTTTATCAAATCAAGACGGTCAATCCTTAAGTGTATGTTACTTCTTTGTCCGCATGGGTTGAATGGACGGTAATTTTAAAATTTCACCGCAGAGTTTGTTTTATCGCGAAGCCTGGGCAGGACATTCAGCTACAAGTCCTGAACAATGAATAGCGCAATCGAGCCTCAGATATAGTACATTTCCCGTGTCTGATTGTCTTCTTCCATGATAGCTCGGAAATGGATCGAATCAGCAGTTTCATCCAGGCAGGACTGCATCTTTTCCCAGGCAGATTTCAAAGCCTGAGGGCATTCATTGTTGCCAAGCGCGGCAGGTTCAAAAATGTCGCCGTGAATGCAGCGCAGGATTTCACCGAAGGTAATATCCTCCGGAGCTTTATTGAGTAGATAGCCTCCTTCTTTGCCTCTGATGCTCTTGACGATTTTCTGTGATTTTAATTCGATCAGGATCTGCACGAGATAGTTCTGAGGAATATTTTGTCCCTTAGCCAAGTCTTCAATACGCAAGGCTTTTCCGGATTGGTATTGTCGAGACAATCCAAGAACCGCACGTGCTGCATAATCACTTTTAACGGAAAGTTTCACTTTCTCCATCTTAAGACAATACGGAACTCAGGGCAATCATTTCATGGGGTCCTCTTTGGTTCGAAACAGTGGAAAGGATATGATCCACAGGCTTGGCAAAATGGGTTGCCCTCGAGTCACAGTTTTTGACAATTCTCCACTTAAGCTCGCAAAATTGGCGATGACTTGCAACCCTTACGCAATCCGATGGGTTCGGGAAGTCTTGCGTTTAAACTTGCTGGCAGTCCATCAATGGCTCGCTCGCTCGATTTCTTTGATTGTTTGAGGGCATTGAGGAGGTTGGTAAATAAGAGGTCATACGATCACCATTATTCTTGCTCAGCAAGTTTGGATTATGTCATGTATTTGACTTTCATCTGGTTCTCCTTAGGGTCATCCCATGCAGACTTTAGTTAATGGGGAACCAATCGCTCCGGAATGGATTGAGGAAGAATTTTCGCAAATCAAATCCTGGCACGAGCAGCGATCTCAATTGAGTTGTTGTGAGCGTGATGATGAATTTCGTGCTCAGGCTCGTGATAATGTCATTGGGCGTGTGTTACTGAATCAAGCGGCTGAAAAAGAGATCCCGGATCCGACAAGTGAGCAAATTCAGACAGCAGTTAAACAGCTCCACAAGGATTATGGTGGCGAAGAGGCTTTTCTGGTGACCATGGGCTTGAACGAGGGACAGAAGTCCTTTGTCGATCGGCAGGTCGTTGTCAATTTAAAGGCAGATCAACTCATCGCCAATTTTAGTAAGGACTTGCAGCATCCTGAAGAAGATACACTGCTCGCTTATTACCGAGAACATTCCGAACCTTACACCTCGGAGTCGCGTGTCCGTGCGCTGCATATTTTTAAATCATTGAGGCAATCCGAAGACAAGGATCAGCTCTTCAAGGAATGTTGCAAAGTGCGCGAGCGGCTTGGTTCGGGTGAAGACTTTGAAACAATTGCCAGAGAATTTTCAGACAAGCCAGCGGAAGAAATTGACCTTGGTTTTTTCAAAAGAGGTGAGTTGATGGATGAATTTGAATTTGTTGCTTTTTCCATGCAAGTCGGTGAAGTAAGCCCTGTTTTTTCTTCTTACCACGGTTTTCATCTAGCCAAGGTCCTTGAAATTGAGCCGCCTGTGATCACCCCTTTTGAGGAGGTGCGAGAAGCAGTGCTAGAAGCCTGGATGCAGGAAAAGCGAACCTTGCGAATTCAGGATTACATTCAAGCACTTAAAAGCAAAGCCGAGATCAAAGACATAGAAGAGGAGATTGAGTCTGAGCCCCCGAAAGTTTAAGGCACGAAGTTGGACATGTTAGCTCGGTAACTTGATTTTATTCCTAAACTAAGGTCTGCGCGTATTATGATCCTGTAGCCAGCGAACATCTGGATTGTTCGGCGACACCAGCATGGATGGCATGGATTCGATTTCAGGTAATAATCCGTTCTTAACCAATGGTGGTGTGGTGTCAGGGTGCTGCCAGCGTTTGATCTCTGAATGTCCATCCACAAATGACAAAGTAGCAGCATTATTGTGATATGCTGCGGGGAAATCGAAAATAGCTGTTTCCTCTGGTTCGTTTGGGTACCCCTTCATTCCAACCAGAAAGTTTCCGAAATTTGTGGCATCCTCCCGAACATCCAGAAACAAGAAGGTGGATGAAGGCCCGGGATCTGTGAAGTCTGACTGATTTTGGTATACCTTGTAGCCAAACCAGTAAACACGTTCATTTTCACCCCATGCACCGCAGTGAACATTCATGGCCATGGACCTGACTCTGGACAACCTTTTGCCATTGACCGTGACGGCGCTCTTGTCGGCTGGACATTTAAAAATATCAGCCGATTGAACGTAGGACCATAATGGACTTTTTTTGATGTCCTTTTCTACATCCCAATTTGATTGGTTGTCCGGGTTGAAATCCATCAGCCCTCGCACCCATGCTGGTTTCAGTGGTTCAGGTCCACCAGCGTCTCTGGGGTCACTGGCTGCGGTGATCTTATCTTCATTGTCATCTGCATATAGAATCCATCCGTAAGTCAACTGACGATGATTATTCAGGCATTTGATGGCGTGTGCTTTCTGCTTGGCTTTGCTGAGTGCGGGCAGCAGCATCCCTGCAAGAATGGCAATGATCGCAATTACAACCAGCAATTCAATGAGGGTAAAAGCCTCCTTTCGACGCCGGATGCAGAATGATCCGAACAAGCAGGAAAAGTTGATTTCCTTATTCGAGTGTCTGGATGTCAGGTTTCGATTCATTGTTTCGATATGCTTACATAGCACATTACATGCTTGAATTCCAATTTCATCTGCCAATTGCATGTTGCTTGCGTCTCCACAATAGACCGATTTGTCAAAAATTTGCTATTCGAGGTGAATACTTCCACCGCTCTAAATGACACCTATTTAAGCGACCCATGCAAGGCTGCCCTTGACAGACCGGGGTAGTTCAGTAGACGGTTCAAGTGTATGCAATCCTACGGATTTCCTAAACATCTTTTAATCGCATTTGGAATGGCCTTGCTCGGCTATATCCTTCTTTACAGTTGTGACCGCCACCTGAGGTCTCGCAAAGGTGCCTGGGAATTCACTTTTTCAAGTTCTTCCAGTGGAGAACCCGTCCTCACGATTGACCAGCCTCATTACGGGATTAGCAAAGTCAGGATTGTCATGGAAGGGGAATCCTTCGAAGGGCCCACTCGAAGGTTGCGTTTTGACCAGCCCGGCCTCGAGATGCCTTTTGGTGAAGCAATCTTCTTTGATACCACTTATTTGCCCGGATCCGTGACGTTCGACCTTTTCGGGCACGAGCTTGAGGTATTGCCAAGAACGCTGATCATCAACTTCAAGGAGCATCCATGGCAAGTTGGTGAAGTCATCAAAGTCAAGCCTGACGAAGCATGGACTCGGCAAGTTGAGGTCCTTGAGCAGAATCAACCCTGAGGGTTCTCGCAACCCTGCTGTGCATCACAACAGGTTTCTTTGAAATCCAGTGAAGCAGAATTGACGCAGTATCTTAGCCCTGTTGGATTGGGGCCATCTTCAAAAACGTGCCCTAAATGTGCGTCGCATTTGGAGCATAGGATTTCGGTTCGAGTCATGAGCAGTTTTCGATCTTCTTTCGTCCGAACGACCTGTTCTATTGCAGGCTGCCAGAAACTTGGCCAGCCAGACCCTGAATCGTATTTGTGAGAGGATTCGAATAGCGTTTGTCCGCAGCACACACACTGGTAGCTGCCGGCCTCTTTGTGATTCCAATATCTTCCCGTAAAGGCAGGTTCAGTTCCTTTTTCTCGAGCTACCTTGAATTGCTCTTCGGTTAAACATTTTTTCCATTCTTCTTCGTTTCTGGGGAGATCGTAATCTTTCATGCAACCAAACCTGCCTTGAGTCTCGAGAATTGTAAAATTGAATTTAACCACCCTTAATCTGCTTTTTAAAGGTCCCCCTGTAACTGCAGAACCAGCTTGTCCTGTTTGATGCGCCTCATGGTAAGGATCAATCTACTTTCCGGGATTGATCCTTTTTGGTTTATGCCCTCATACTGACCGTTATGGAACCGAGCATCACAGAAGAACAGGCACGCATGTTGATTGTGTTGGTGCGTGTTGGTTTTTATTGTGGCGTGGCTTGGTTGCTTTGGAAATTAATCTTTAAAGACGCCTACTTGCTGAAATTCATCAAGCCCGTTAAAAACCCAAAACTCAAAGGGGTCCGGCTTGTGAGCTGGGTGCTTGTTTTTGCATTCATTGCCATTCTGGCTTACCAGGCAACTTGGCAGCTGGGAGGTTTCCTACGCCCCCGGTTTGTGGCTTTCATGCAGAAGCATGATCGCCGTAAATTCAATCCGGCGCTCCAAATTCAGCGCGGCATGATCGCGGATCGTAATGGGCGCGCACTTGCGGAAAATAGAAAATCCAATGGAACAGTGAAACGCTACTATCCATTGGGCCCTGCCACTGTTCATCTGGTCGGGTATTTCGACCCTGTCTTTGGCGTCACTGGATTAGAGCAATCTGCCGACTCGCTCCTAATGGGTTTGGATGATGTCAATGCAGACGATTGGGAATCGTTTGGTCAGAGACTTATTACACGCAAAGATCTACCGCAGGGTAAGAATCTCAAATTGACCGTGGACTCCAAGTTACAGCAAGGTATCTATGATAAACTGGTTCAGGGGCGCTATGACAAGAAAAGTAAACCCGCTGGCGGAAAACCATATCGTGGGGCGATAGTTGTTCTCGATGTGCGCGATGGCGCTTTACTGGCGGCTTGCAGCGCTCCGGGTTTCGATCCCAATCAGATGACCCGTAAAACTTTTTCAAAAAGCCAGTCCGGATCCCCTTTATTCAATCGAGCATTGCATGGACTTTATCCTCCGGGATCCGTTTTCAAGGTTGCGATTGGTTCTTACTATCTCGAGAAAGCGATGCTCGGGACAGGTTTTCCATTAACCATTGATTGTGGTCCGGAGTTTCGCACTCCTGACGGAAAGGGAATTGTGCGTGATTTGAGTTATTACAGTTATCAAGCACGTGGAAAAAAATGGCCGGGATTTGGGGAGATTGATCTAGGAAAAGCCATTGAGCAATCCTGTAACGTTTACTTTGCGCAGGTAGGAGTAACCATTGGCAAAGATGGATTCGACTGGTTGCGTCGCCTCTTGAGATTCGATCAATCGCTGACGCTTTACAAAGGTATTGTAGGCTCCACCGCATCGGCTAAATCCAGATTTCCAGAATTAAATCCTGATGACTCTTTTAGTATGGCGCTCATGGGCATTGGCCAGGGTAAATTGCAGGTAACCCCATTGCACATGGCGATGGTAGCTGCTTGCGTTGCCAATCAGGGAATGTTGATGCAACCGAGGTTGACATTTGACAAGCCAATGGAAGAGCTTGGACGGGCCATGAGTCCGCGTACCTCAGCATTCATGCGGGACATGATGGCCCGGGTGGTGACGGACGGAACTGCGCGCAAGGCTTTTGATGGGTTCGAAATGTCTGTAGGCGGCAAAACGGGATCGGCCCAAAATCCAACAGGAGACTCTCACGCATGGTTCATCGGCTTTGCGCCATTGGAACGTCCCCAGATCGCCATCAGTGTGGTCGTCGAAAATGGGGGCTACGGAGGGAGCACGGCAGCACCCATTGCCCGGCATGCTCTGGAATTGGCAACGCGTTATGGACTGATCCGTCCGTGAGCCATTTCAATTGAAGCGAAATGTAACATGTGGGAAACGATCTCTAAATCTATTTCTGATGCCATAGGTATTGAATTAGGCATTCGTGGTCACCCATCCCTTTCAGGTGGGTGCACCAACGAAGCATATCGCGTTGAGACGGGTGATCATATCTTCTTTATGAAACGGCACCAAGAGGTTATGGCTCCAATGTTTCAGGCTGAGTTTGAAGCGTTGAAGGAATTGGAGTCGACGCAAACGATTAAGGTGCCAACACCGATTTGCTGGGGAGCTGGCGAGGGTCATGCCTGGCTGGTGACTTCATTTCTGGATTTGAAAGCGTGTAAAGGGGATGCCCTGTTCGAATTGGGCAGACAACTAGCTTCATTGCACAAAATTCAACAACCTTATTTCGGATGGAAACGTGATAATACGATTGGTATCACCAAACAACCCAACCCCCCTTCGAGAGATTGGGTTTCCTTCTGGCGAACGCATCGGCTTGAGTGGCAATTTAAACTGGCTCGAGACAAGGGGCAGTCTTTCAGTGGTGCTGACGCCTTGCTGAATGGTATGGGCAGGTTGTTTGATCATTATGATCCACAACCGACGCTGATTCATGGTGATTTATGGAGTGGAAACATCGCTGCTCTGAGTGATGCAACCCCGGTCATTTTTGATCCTGCCGGATACTATGGCGATCCTGAGGCGGAATTTGGAATCATTGAAATGTTTGGTGGATTTGGGAGATCTTTTTTTCAAGGATACGAAAGCATTCGCCCTCAACATGCAGGTTTTTCCAGACGCTTGCCGCTATATCGACTTTATCATGAACTGAATCACTACAATCTTTTTGGTCCAAGCTACACTTCTTCCTGTCAATCAAGCATTCAGCAGCTGTTGGATTTGATTCAGGAAACATAGTTTGAGCATCAGCTACCCCGTCTCTTTGTGGATACTTCCATCCTTAAACAGCCACAGCTGATTTGCCAATCGTCTGGCCTCGGTTTTGCTGTGTGTGACATGAAGAATGGTGATTTTGGTTTCCTTGTGGATGCGCTGAAGTAATGCGCACATTTCTTCATGCAATGCTTCGTCCAGAGCACTCAGAGGTTCGTCAAGGCAGAGAACTCGTGGTCGACAGGCCAAGGCTCTCCCCAATGCAACACGCTGGGCTTCTCCTCCACTCAGTCCCTCCGGCATGCGGTCGAGTAAGTGTTCGATTTCAAGCCAGCTTGCCAGTTCTTTGACACGATTTGAAATGATCTCAACCGGTTGCTTTCTGAGTTGAAGTGAAAACGCGAGCTGGTGGCGTACCCTCATGGTTGGGAAGAGTGCTCTGTCCTGCGGAACGTAACCTACGCCACGCTCAGCGGGTTTCATCAGAGTGACCTTCAAATTTCCAAGATAAATCTGACCTGAGAGGATGGGGCGTAATCCGCAGATGATTTCCATCACAGTGGTCTTTCCGCATCCGCTTCGCCCCATCAAAGCTGCATAAGCACTTTCAGGAATTTCCAAATTCAAATCCTCCAGCTGGAAACTACCTTGACTTACCCGGATATTTTCTAACTTGATCATGCATTGATCCTTTGCATTCCAAAAAGCCGTGCAATGAGAAGAACCACTGCGGAGAGGATAATCATCACAATGGAAACGGCCAGCATACCTTTCAGGTTTCCACTTTGCATCTCCAGATAAACCGAAGTTGGCAAGACTTCCGTGCGCATGCTGGTCGATCCTGCGAATATGAGAATAGGTCCGAACTCACCCAGGGACCTCGCCCAGGCCAAGGTACCTGCCGCAAGCAGACCTCTTCGTGCCTGGGGGAAGATTACTTTCCAGAATGCCTGGCTTCGGTTGCAGCCCAGCGTCATGGCCACCTGCTCGTATCGCTGTGGAATTTGGTCGAAGGTGACACGCATGGTTCGGACTGCAAATGCGCAAGCTACCATGAACTGTGCGAGTATCACCGCGGGTACCTCAAATACCACCCAAGGGCTCATCCACCGAAAAGGGGCATAGTTGAATAAGATCAGTAGACTCAAACCAACAACGAGTGGAGGAAGGACGATGGGGATATCAAGAATCGTATCGACCATTGCTTTGAACCTGAATTGGAAGCGTGACATAAGGTAGCCGATTGGGACTGACACCCAAAGAGACAGCATGGTGGACACCGTGCAACTAATCAGGCTGAGTTTAATGGAATGCTGAATTTCGCGACGTCCCAGGGTTTCCTTCAGGCTTGATGCATCGGTAAAATGTAAATCTGCCAGCACCATCAAAAGGATCATGACCACATAAAATCCACCCAGGATGGCCAGCCCAACTATGAAAGGAACATCTGAACGAACCTTGAAGCCTCCCTCAGGATCACTCTGCTTGACAGTTTTTTTTGTAGAAGTTGCGGGCTTCATTGGCCAGTGTCAGGGCCTTCCCATTGGAAGCCGTGATTGATGAACGAATCATGAGATTGAGTTGAAAGTACCTCTTGTGTCAAGCGAGTCATCATGTGTGGAAATTTGCTTTGCCGGGCTGTTGCTATATTCTGAGTTGCGACAGCCAGCGGGTGATGGATATCAATGATCTCGACATTACTTTCAAGATGTTGGCAATTGGCTTCGTAAACCAGCGCCACATCAAGCTTATCATGTCCCTCCATCTGCAGTATCAGTTCGTGAGCCGTGGGGGAGGTAACGATGATAGACTTGTTCTCCTGAATTGATTGCTTGATGTCAAGGTCTTCAAACATCGCTTGGCTCAAGGCTCCCAGTGTGCTCATCTGCGGGTCGGTCGTGCCAATCCCGATGCCTGCGCGTGCGAGGTCATTCAGTGTCTGGATGTTCTTGGGGTTTCCCTTCCGGACCAACATGCAGACTCGTGTGCTGGAGACGTCCGAGGGTTGTGTGAACTCCGGTTGAACCATTGCCATGTAAGAGACATCACAAGTCATGAATAAATCCGGCATGTTGAATCGACCGGATTGGATACTTCCCACGATAGTGCCGCATCCTGCAAATTGGGTTTTGATCAGGCATCCTTCACGCTCTTGAAAACGTTTCAAAGCCACAGCGACTGCCTCGCGATTCACACCGCCGCAGTAAAAAACGATTTCAGGTTCCAATACCCATGTATCTCCTTGAATGGGAGTGAAATGGTGTTTCTCAAATAAAGGTGATCCCTTTTCAGGAGCGGCCAGATATCTTGCAAACCTCAGCGCCCAGGTTGGGTTTTTGGTTGCGGTTGTAATGTTCGCTGAAATAGTGGATGTGCTGTTTTTTAATTCCCTGAGAGGAATTGATTTCAAGCCGAATTGCTTCGCTGTGGAATCCCAGATGAAACCAGCTTGCACGTTGTCTGAGGTTTGAATTGCACCGGCAAGCTCGGTAACCCTTGGAAAAGTGACGCGAGCCTTCTCCTTTGTCACTTCCCACTTGTCGGATGCCAACAGGATATCGCGTGTTTTTTTTCCGGCACCGGCTTTCTCGTCACACATGCCATAGTGGATGCCTTCGGCATGCAGTTGATCTATGCTTTCCAATGAAAAGTTTTGATCTTTGGAAGCTGCCAATATCAGTTCAAATTGTGCCAGTAACAGACTTTCCTGCGTCAGGCCCTTTGAACGGGCGCGGTCGACAAAGGATACGTCTGCTGGAATGTAAACGTCGCAGCGTGGTGCGTTGCTTGCAAGCTCCAGTTCAATCTTACCTTCAAGTTCACCACTGGAACCGTAATCAAGTCGGATATCAACGTCGTATTCTTTTTCGAATAACCTGGCCGCCTCCTCTACAGGTTTGCGGATACCCGCAGCGCAGTAAATCACAAGCTCTGTTTTGCTAGATGCGCTTTCTTCGGGTGAATCGCGAAGCCACCAAAAAGCACCCGCCACTGCTACGAGTGTGACAATGACAAAAAACCTCAGTCCTCCGCCCTGATTTTGGTAAGTTGATTTTGATTCCTTCATGTTCAGTGGAAATAAGCCTAAATCCCTTCAAGCATGCTTGCAACTGTATGGAATCTTCAAGCTAATAGCTTATTTCCAGTCACAGGCGTACTGCGTCATTGACAAGGATCTCGAAAAGGGGGGCTTGCCGCAAAAATCCTGGTTAGCCTTCATGGCTCATCAGGTCCCGCGTGGTACTGATTTCTCCATGCTTCCTGCTTCATGATTGACGCCAGTCGGCGCAGTTTCTAAGTTGTGGGCATCATTTTCACGGATACATATTTATGAGCAAGACCAAGCGAACTAAAAAGGCAGCAGGTAGCAATAACATTGAATCCATGTTACGCGAAGACCGTGTTTTCAAGCCTTCCAAGGAGTTTTCCAAACAGGCCCACATCGGTTCAATGGCACAATACAAGAAATTGTACAAGCGTTCTATCGATGATCCTGAGGGTTTTTGGGGCGAGCAAGCGGAGAAGGAACTAACCTGGTTCAAACCTTGGTCCAAGGTCCTGCAATGGAAAGCACCCAACGCGAAGTGGTTTGTGGGAGGGCAGACTAATGTCAGTGTGAATTGTCTGGATCGTTTTCTGGATTCTGAAAAAGCCAATCAAGCTGCGATTATTTGGGAAGGCGAACCTGCCGCACCCGGTATACCCGGAGAGGAGCGCACCTTGACCTATCGCCAGTTGCACCGCGAAGTCTGCCAGTTTGCCAATGTTCTCAAGGCTCGTGGTATCAAGAAGGGTGATGTCGTCCTCATCTACATGCCCATGGTCCCTGAAGCTGCCGTTGCCATGCTGGCTTGCACCCGCATCGGTGCGATTCATTCGGTAGTATTTGGTGGCTTCAGTGCGCAGTCCGTTGCGGATCGAATTCAAGATTCTCAAGCCAAGATGGTCCTGACTTCTGATGGAGGGTTTCGTCGTGGTGGCGTGGTTCCTCTGAAGGAAAATGTGGATAATGCGCTGAAAATAAAGGTCAAGGGGCGATTTATCACTAAATCGATTGAATCAGTGATTGTTCTTCGGCGAACCAAGAACAAGGTCACAATGAAAAAAGGCCGCGACTTCTGGTGGCATGAAGAACAAGCCAAGGCATCGGCCGAATGTAAACCTGCCAAACTCAATAGCGAGCACCCGCTTTTTATTCTCTATACCAGTGGGTCTACCGGAAAGCCGAAAGGTATTTTGCACACTACAGCTGGTTACTTGCTGGGAGCCAAACTGACTTCGAAATATGTCTTCGATCTCAAGGACAATGATGTTTACTGGTGTACCGCTGACATTGGGTGGATCACAGGCCACAGCTACGTGGTTTACGGTCCATTGGCAAATGGTGCAACGACCTTGATGTATGAAGGCGCGCCCAACTGGCCGGGACCTGATCGTTTCTGGAATTTGGTGGAAAAACACCGGGTTTCCATCCTTTACACTGCACCGACGGCAATTCGTGCTTTCATGAAATGGGGTGAGGAATGGCCTAGAAAACATGATTTGAGTTCGCTGCGGCTCTTGGGAACGGTTGGTGAACCGATTAATCCCGAAGCCTGGATGTGGTATCATCGAGTGATCGGTGGCTCACGTTGTCCGATTGTGGATACCTGGTGGCAGACTGAAACCGGGGGAATTATGATTTCTCCATTGCCCGGTGTCACTCCTACCAAACCAGGCACTGCTACTCTACCATTTTTCGGTGTCAAACCCGAAGTCGTCGATGACAATGGCAAAGCTGTGCCCAAGAACAGTGGTGGTAAGTTAGTCGTTCGCCAGCCCTGGCCAAGTATGCTGCGTGGTATCTGGGGAGATCCCAAGCGTTTCGTAGAAACTTACTGGAGTGAGGTTAAAGGAAACTATTTTACCGGTGACGGATGCCGTCAGGACAAGGATGGCTACTTCTGGATCGTTGGACGCATTGATGATGTCTTGAATGTATCAGGCCATCGCATAGGCACCGCCGAAGTCGAGAGTGCATTGGTCAGCCATCCTCAAGTTGCTGAGGCTGCCGTCGTAGGCCGGCCAGATGAAATCAAGGGACAGGCTTTGGTGGCTTTTGTAACCCTGAAAGGTTCGAATAAGGGGAATAAGAAGCTACTTGAAGAACTGCGCCAGCATGTGGGTAAAGAAATCGGCCCTGTAGCCAAGCCCGATAATGTTCGATTTGCTGATGCCTTACCCAAAACACGCTCTGGTAAAATCATGCGGCGTTTGCTTAAACAAATTGCTGCTGGAAATGTAAAAGTGCAGGGCGACACCAGCACGCTCGAGGATGCCAATGTCATCGCTCAATTAAGTAAAGACGCGAGCTGAGAATGCACCTTTCGGGCCTTTGCATGGCTTGAACGGAATCTCGTTTTTCATTCAGGGGCGACGATGATGTCGCCCCTGCAAAAAACTCATTGAAGCCGTTTCAGGCGGATGCGCCTGTATTCCATCTGGCCTCTGTCACCCTCAAGTCCGATGGGGCCTGTCTCTGGTAATTGAAATGCGTCTTCCAGGACTTCTCCATTACAGGTGCAGTGGGCGCTGTTACCCCTTACCTCAATGACCAGTTCGTTCCAGTCCTGAGGTTTGTAGCGCTTCAAGTCCTTGTAAGGCCCAGCGAGTGAATAATCACGGCATTGAAGTTGAGGGCGTCGAATAAAGACGCCACTATCCGCGTTTGGGGTGGCACGAAATTCGAGTTTGAGGATGAAATTTTCGGGGAAATTTCTAGTGGTCCACATCTGTTGGATACGATGGCTTTCCGCTGGAGTTGTCACTACGATGCGTCCATTGATGACTTGATAGCGTCCATCACTCGAAGTCGTCTCACCTGAAAAATCAGATTTCAACATCATGGATTTCATGTCTCGAAGTCCCCATCCATCAAGATTTCTTCCGTTAAACAGCGAGACAAACCCTTTCTCCAATCGAAAGATATCCTGAGTCGTTTCAATAAACCCAGCAGTCGCCAGCAATGGTCTGAGCGAAGCTGCCCACATTGTATATCCTTGGTCATTTGGGTGTAACAAATCCGGGAATTCTTCGGACTTGGCATTGCCCTCTGCATTGGCGAACAAAGCCCAGGTATCCAGTAAGGTAACCTGTGGATAATCTTTGGCCAGATTCTGCAAGTGTTCATTGATTTGTTTAATTGATGAGACAGGGCGTTTTTTGGAGCTGTCACTCGGGAATACCTTGCACAAAATAATGGGCATGTCGGCTCGGTGGTTCTGAAGCTTTTTGAGGATTAGGTTGACATTGCCTGCAATGACCCGGGGTCTTGCACCTTCTTCAAGGTCATTGGTACCGATCAGTAATACAATTCCTGATGGATTCAACGAAATTACGTCTTCCTGCATTCGGATAAGCACTCCGCGTGTGGTATCACCACTGATGCCCCGGTTTGATTTTTTCAGATGTTTGAAGTGGCCGCGAAAAGAATCGTTCCAACCTTGCGTGATGGAGTCTCCCAGGAACACTACGGAATTTTGCTCTTGTTCTATCAGGTCGGCCCATCCGGTGCGTTTTTTTAACCATAGATTCTTAAACCAGTCATAGCGGCGAATGGGGCCCTCTCCAGGTAAGCCATCATCAGAAACCGGAATAGCTAATGACGGCGTATCATCCGCCTGCATTGGGGAAGCTAGAAAACTCAAGCTCAACAAGGTGAGGAGCAATGCATTTCGTGTTTGAAAGAATGTTTTCAGGTTCATTGATTTGATTTTTACTGCACTTGATGCGGATGAAACAAGAACAGGTTTGAAGAATGCATTCGCTTTCGGGGTCCAATCGATTCAATCAGCTACTGGTGATCATTGCCAACGGCTCCGAAATCACGATGCGTTTTAACTCTAATCTCCACGTTTCGAATATTGAAGACGGCATGAGCGGCGTTGCACGGTTTTGTTGGGAAATATTACGAAGTCAATGAGATGATTCCACGTACCATTTCGAAAAAAAAAAAACAAGACCGGCGCCCAGGTCACATGTGTTTCTGCGCCGAATGAAGGCTGGTATCTGTCAAGACGGTTGACGGCATAAGAAACGTGCAGAGGTCCTGTGAGTATACTCTCTCTACCATTTCGCCGATTGGCTCAGGTAATCCATCAAGGGTGGGACAATCATCCACAGACAAAATCCGAGAGCGATCATGAAGCCAGTCAGCAAGGTAAGCAGAAGCACGCTTTCTTTGAGAGGCTTTATGTTGTTACCTTGCGTTCGTGAACGCCGCCGTTTCCGTTTCTTTTTATGATGGTGACTTCCCCCGCGTGATTCGTGGTGTAACCGTTTTTCAGTCATATTACCTCAATTGATTCAATGTATGAAAGATTTGCATCGTATCATATTAATCTTTTATTGGGGGATTCCACATAAAAAACAATGCTGGGCGAGTGAGAGTTTTTAATTCCGTTTTAGATTACGCGATTTGGGGAGCTCAGATGGCGTCAGGAGACTTGGCGCGGAGCGCTGCAGCCGCTGGTGCGATGCTTCAGTAACTCAATTTAGTTGCTCCACAATCAAGCTTCGGTTTTTAAAGAACTCGCGATAGAAAGGAGTGTTCATCCTTGTGTCAGGATGGCCGTGAGATTCCTCTCGCATCCATGCTTCAACCCGGCCTTGAGGGTCCTTGGTCAACGTGGCAAGTTGATTCAGATATTGAATCAATCTAGGGTAATTATATTTTTTTTCCACCCAGTCTTTGAACTGCTGGGAACCTCCGTAGAAGGAGTTATGTCGTCTTTGTCCAAATGCTAAATCTGCATCCCAATGAAGTAGCTGGAATTTGCGATCACCGGGTCGCTGGTAAAAATAGGCGTTTTTACCACGCGCTTGAGTAAAGGTGTCCCAGTCAGCGATAAAACCCATTACCGCAGTCATTTTCAATATGGCATCTGCATCAAGAACGGATTCAATCTCACCTTGAGTGTAATCACTTCGATTGACCAAATTTATGAAAGCAATGAAATTTGAGTAATCATCGTTCTCTTCTTGGGAGCGTTTCATCCATGAGTGTCGATATAAAGCAGGATGATCGCTACCTAAATAATTCCAGGATGCATCACGGTTGACTTGACTCCAGTGGTCAGACATCCACCAGTCATCATCAATTCGGTAGAGTTCTCCCTGATTGCCGTTTTTGAAATTCCGTTTGAGGTAATCTGCATCTACGGGTTCCACATCTTCTTTTACAACTACACGCCCTGAGTTGATGATCACATAAACAAACTCATTCTGCCCGCTTACGTGTCCCAATAAATAAAGGAGATATCGGGCTATTCGATTATGATGACGGACGCTCCCTCTGTTTCGAGTCGGGTCATTGTCATAAGCAAATTTTCCGTGATCTCGGAACAATCGGTCTTTTGGGAGTCGAAACTTACCTCTATCCAGTGGTTGTCGACGTGTCCATGGACTCCCACTCGTTCTCAGCTCCGTACCATGGTACACATCCCTTTCGTTAGAGATGAAGGTCGAATTGAAATATTGATTGGAAAGGCGCGGGTATCGATATTGATACTCCTGTGATGCGGTATTGGAAAAAGTATGTAAGTGATGATCCGATATCAGCAGTCTGATGACACGAAGGTCATGTGGAATCTCTCTTCCATCAAAAATACACAGTGCTGGCTGAGAGATGGGTTTCCTTGGTAGTGTATTGCGCTGGCCATTTCCGGAGATAGCTTCCACATAATACTGAATCAATTGACCCTGCTTGAATTCCCCTGCAAGAATAGCCCGATATGTCGTCAGGGAATGATCAAGAAGCTCGGTATTCTTTTCGGGTGCCATGGGTTGACGTTTCCAGGGGCTATCTGGGGCGCCATCGAGTCGGTAGACTAAATTAACGATTCCAGTTTCTGCAGGCCAACCTACACTTGCAGTAATGCTCAGGGGTTTCGAAGGTGTACCTACCGCAGGGGATTGCAGCAAAGTTTCGACCAATGGTGAAGGGTGCGAGCGCAGGTTTGAATTTGGTGCTCCCGGAGTTCCCAGATTTCGAGGAATGGGAAGCAGCACGGATTCCGATAAGCTGTTTTCCCAGGTTCGTACAATGAGCCGAGGTGATCCATGAACCCAACGGGCTTCAAAGTCAACTTCGTAAGTATCACCGGGGTTTAATTCGGTCAGGTCAATTTCGGCTCGATTGGCTCTGTTGTCTCCATGACCGTGTGCAATAAGATGCAGCCTTTCGTTTTCAATAAAACTGTCCGCGTGATTACCTTGGATTAACCATCCTGTAGAACTGTCTCCCTCTATGGATATGCGGCCAGGATTGATGATCAAATTTCGGTCATGACCTTTTTTTCTGAACTGGATGTTTCTCAAAACGACATGACTTTCTCCAACTAGATACAGATGCAATTCTTGATGATCCATGGGGTGCCAACGTTGCTCATACCCCCGATAGCGTGTGGTGAAATGAAATTTCTGAAACTCAGATGTTCTGGATTCGCGACTGTCTTTCCAGGCAGAAGACAGAGAATTGTCCATGTCTGGGTGAATCAACTCCATACTGCTACCCTTGCCTCTGGCTAATTCAGGCCAATCCCCCTCGCAACGGTAGTCCACCTGATCGGCCAGATTACCGTTCTCATCCAGTAGTCGAATCCGTTCGCCATTGTTTCCTAGTTTACCCTTGAAAGGCCCTAGACAGGGCAAACCTGAATGTGCATCCACTAGTTTCTCCGGGTTTTTTGCAATAAGCAAATGCCTGCTTGGTTCAAGTTGTGTCCCTTTGGGGAAGTTGTATTCTATGCCATCCTGCAACTTCCATCCATCAAGCTGAATAGATTTTGATCCTTTGTTGAGTAGTTCAATGAATTCAAGATCATCTTGCTCAAAGGGAGGGGCATACATAATTTCATTAATAATAATGTCTGATTGAAAATCAAGCTGGTTGAGTGAACCCAAAGAGTCACCATTGCTCGTGAACCATTCGTGCTGGTCCAAGACGGCCCTCTGACATGACTTGCCTGATTGAATACGTACTGAAACCGCATCCAGAACTTCTCCGTTAGCTTGATCCAGAAGAAATAACTTCAAACGTTTTTTATCCTCGGGGAATCCTTTGAAATCGACAACAGTCAACGCATCAGGCGCTACATGTCCGTCCAGAGATTGGGCCTGATCCAGCTTGGATTGGTGTGCCAGAGCAAGTCCAGAAAGGGAAATGGCATGCGCATGTGTATGAGATAATTCCACGGACAGCATATCCCCTTTGTCAGGGAATACTATTTCACTGATCTGGATTTTGCCTTTCATTGGTTTTGAGCTCAGTTCGTTTGTAATCGACTCGATAGCTTCTACCTTCCAAATATTTCGGGTAGGGTTGAACAGCCTCTGCTTAAAACCAGCTTTTGGTAATCTAAGGGGAATGTTCGACGGAGATATTCGTTTATTCGATTTCGAAATCGAAATAACAGCATCCAGAGAAATGTTTCTATCGAGTGAGATTGTTTTTTGTTCTCTTGGTTTCAGCATGACCGAAGGAAAACTTGCGACAGTGCGCGTGGTTTGATTCGAATTATTTGCTGCGATGATCGTGTAGTCTGCCAAATGCTCATTGATGCCTGAGGTGTTTTCAATGATCACATATGCCTCGGAGTTTTGGGCTATTCCCAATTCGATGATGTTCAATGGGAGAGGACTATTCCGAGTGACACCCCATACCTCAGCGCCAAAAACTAAACCAGAACTTGTGTTGTCAGCTTGATGTACAGCCACTGCGATTATATTTTCTCCCTCCTTCAATTGAGTTTCATGTATCCTGATGACATTTTCTTCCAGCACGGCGTCTTCAAAAAATTCAATCGCCATGGCATCATGACTGTTTTGATTGCGATTCCCGGACATGCGACTCGAATCAATTTCCTTACCGTTGAGGTAATAAACGGCTCCATCATCTACCACCTGATTGACTTCCAGATAGCTATCCGTGATGGGTGTGTTCATGTTGAATTGTGTCCTGAAATAATAAGATAAGGGGCCTTTTGAAAGATGGGTTCGAATGCCCGGCGCTGGGAGTGTATCGCCTTCAAATCCAAGTAATCCTTCCCCAGTACTCCAGGAACTATCATCAAAATCAGGTACCATCCAATTTTGCTCTAACTCTGAATGACCTTCATGATAACGCCATGCAACATTCATGGGAACCAACAACTCCCGCTTCAATTCGGTGTCGCTGGTTTGTATTTGGAAATGGAGACCATCTTCTGGAAATGAAGCAAGTCCGGGACTTCCTCCTGGTTTTGAACTGGCTTTCCAGTTGGCCCAGTGGTTCACAGTTTTGTCCGAGTGTTTAATGACGATACTGTAGCCAGCACCTGCTGATTCGATAGGCCAGGGTGGATCATTGTCATAATTTAATTGGCACAATGCGATACCATTTCTGTCCATCAATACCAATTTTTCACTTCCACGATCAATCTTCCCCTTCCAGGGCCCCCATATTCTGATTTCGCTCGGGAGTTGGTATTGTGCACGAAACTCATTTGGCTCGGCTTCAGTGATCAAGAAACGTTCAAAAGGCTTGATGAAGCTAGAACCTGCATTGAACCGATCAAAAGGTGGGAAATTATATTCAAGGGCTTTTCCATTCAACGTCCACTCTGCGCAATCAAACGGAGTTGCCGTTAAATTGACACATTCAATCCAGGCTGAATTGTTCTCTTGCCTGGGGTGGAACATAACTTCGGTGAAGATGATTTGATCAGCTTCAACTCGATAAAATGAAATAATCCATACCAGGCACTGTATCCAAATCCGCCAAAACTTTGAAAACGAATGATGAATCACATGTAATACTCCTTCGTTCATTGCATCGTTCTGCATACCTGATGGCTAGGTCATTATTTCAAGCTGCTTTTTTCGGGTCATGACAGATCTGTTCCTTATTTGAAAGCGGCATCAATGACAAACTGATGGCGACAATGAGATTCGCCAGTAAACCAAACAGTCCGTGGTGGAATCCGGTGGATTGAATCCATTCATTGCTATACAGGCCGAAAGTGACACAAAGCCCGGTGATCAGACCCCAAAAAACTGCGGTACCGTGTAAACGTTTCCAATGCATACCTAGCATGAAACCGGGAGCCAGTTGTACGAGCATATCGAATTTCAAATCGAGCAACTTCACCAGTGTAGGTTTGCTTGATAGTGAATTAAGATAAATGGCAAAGCCCGCCAGTATTCCGACTACCAGCCATGAAAGCCATTTCCCCATGAAAGTCAGTTGCGACTCCGTGGCTTTTGGATTGATGAACCGTAGATAAAGGTCTTTTGTGGTCATCGACGAGATGGTCAGCATGCATGAATCTGCCGTGGACATCAAAGCACCTAATATGGCCGAAAAGAGGATGACTACCAGCCAATATCCAAGTGTTGAAGATTGTTGCACTTCCCTGCAAATGATGGTGAGAATGCGATCGGTTTGCGAGCCATCAAGCCCTTGGAAATGAGCTGCACCTGTAACTCCGACCATCACCGCTATCCATGAAGTCATCAATGGGAGAAACACCATTGCAATCAGACTGTTCCTGAGCACTTTGGTCGATCTTGCAGCATAAATTCTTTGCACTGCCTGTGGGTAAAGCGAGGCTCCCAGCCCAAAGATCAGGATATAGCTCAACCATCTTCTGCTTCCCAGGGGATCTGGTGGGAGAACCTTGACGCGATCGGCATCTGAACTGTTGAAAAGTTTTTGGGTGGTTTCAGCAATGCCTCCAAATTGTGTCCAGATAAGAAAAATTAAAATACTAAATCCAATCATCAGGATCACGCCTTGAAGGACATCCGTCCAGGCAACGGCTCGAAATCCTCCCATCGTTTCATAGACCAGCATGATTCCAGCCAATAGCACAACTCCCACGATATAGGCCGTTTCTGGTGGCATGGTCGTCAATCCCTGCAATGCGCGACCCATCGCCATCAATTGTGCCAGCAAGTAGTTCCCCAGAGCGAGAATCATGAGGATTGGGGCAACTATATTGATTCCACGATGGTGGTATCGATGATTCAGAAAGTCATTTGGAGTGATAAATTGATGTTTGCGACTGAGGCGATGCAATCCCGGTGCGAATAGCAGATACCCGACGATGATGGCCGTCATGAAATGCACCGAGGTGATCCAGGAAAAGCCTACACGATAAGCTTTACCGCTGAATCCAAACATTGTGTTTCCACTGTATTGTGTCGCGTAAAGCGTGAGAAGAAGGACGACCATACCGACACCTTTACCTCCAAGATAAAAGTCTCGCAGCGAATTGTCTTTTTTGGCGCGACCTCCAAGCCAGCCAATGAAAAGCAGGCCTATGAGGTAGCACACCAGGAAAGTGATACCTCCCCAGCCAAATGGCATCACGCTCTCATTCATGAGTGGTTTTTTTCGCTGACAGGAAGATCATTTTCGACAGACTCCACAGGCCATCGGGTCATCAGTAACCAAGCAGTGAAGCAAGAAGCCACAAATGACGCAGCAAGGGAACACAGCGTCCAGGTAGGTAATCCAAACAGGGTGCCTTCATATTGAGCTGGCCAATACCATGGGATACCCACGACCATCAATATTGAGTCTGTCTCTTATACACATCTCCGAGCCCACGAGACAAGAGGCAATC
>OLHY01000058.1_pt1 | contig 37204 bp, 27 predicted proteins | sample 1609411 | NCBI WGS metagenome assembly OLHY01 (sample SAMN05416817, study PRJEB24817) | seawater metagenome | isolation source: Sea water | place: Canada:Atlantic | collected 2013-07
CTAGATCGCTCGTCGGCAGCGTCAGATGTGTATAAGAGACAGATGTCAAATACTGTGGCGAACGTTGTCGACGACAACCGAAGGGCTTAAGGGGTAACTGCTAGCAGCAATCAATTTTTGGCTGCCTCAATAACAGATAGTCCAACGCTGAATCTCGCAATCGGTCGTGATGACGAGAAAGTGTGCCCGCGCAGATTCAAACGAGCCGAGAAAACCCTGCTTGTGAAACTGGGTGAGCTGGTCGGCATTGAGTTTACTTGGCACAGTTAGCACATCACTTTTTCTGATATATTTTGAACTATTTACATACCGGCTCTCAAGACCGGCATCTACAGGTTATTGTCTTAAGCTACAGACCTTGAGTTGATCTTGCGTCGCTTCACTCGACTGCTATAGTGACTACAAAATAAAAATCATCGAGGTGATCCATGGCCCAATCAGAAACCAGCAACTCAACTAACTTCTTTCTTGACGGTAACTTTGCCCCCGTTATGCAAGAGCGTGATGCGCTCGATATGGACGTTAAGGGCGCCATACCCAAAGACCTAGCGGGAAACTTTCTGCGGGTTGGGCCAAACCCGGTGCATATATTTGACGAGGCGGCCTATCACACCTTTGATGGCGACGGCATGATTCACGCCATCGAGTTTCATGACGGCCAAGCTCACTATCGCAATCGGTTTGTCCAAACGCAGGGATTCAAACTTGAGCAAGAACGCGGCGATTGGGTTTACAAGGGCATGAACTCCATGATGGACCCAACGCCTTCGCGCGTACCCGACGGCGCGCCGCGCAATAAGAACCTGGCCAACACGGCGTTCACGTACCACAACAACACGCTTTACGCCCTGCATGAACCGTCTCGCCCCACTGCCATCCAGTTACCTGAACTTGAAACGTTGGGGGCGGTAGACTTCGATGGCAAGCTGAAGCACCCCTTCACCGCTCATCCAAAGGTTGATCAAAAAACCGGCGAGATGATGACCTTTGGCTATGCATTCCAAACGCCTTATGTCAGCTACTCGGTCATCAATGCCGACGGCGAACTGATCCACACAACACCGATTACGATCGAAAAGCCGGTCTTTATGCACGACTTCGCTGTCACAGAAAAATATTCGCTGTTCCTCGACTTCCCAATCACTCTCGATATCGAGCGGGCCATTGCCGGCGGTCCGGCGTTAGATTTTGAGCCAGAGCACGGTTCACGCATCGGCGTGATGCCCCGCTTTGGCACAGACTTAGATGTACGTTGGTTCGAAGTCGAGACGGGCTCGGTTGTCCATACTGCCAATGCCTGGGATGAAGGGGATGAGATTGTTATGCAAGCCTCACGATCGAAAACCTCTGACATTGCCAGCGCGGGATTAGATGCGGAGAACCTCGAGGATACCCAAGGACAGCTATATGAATGGCGCATCAATTTAGTCACAGGTGTTGTTAAAGAGCAGACACTCAGTGAAGAACATTGTGATTTCACCCGCATTAACGACACCCATGCCTGCCACAAAACACGTTATGTGTACGCGGCTGTATTCAATCCAAGCCGACCTTTTAGTTTTGACGGCGTGATGAAGTTTGATAACGAAACACAAACCACCGCCACCTTTAAATACGGCGACAATCGGTTTGGTGGCGAGGCGGTGTTTGCACCCAAGGTCGGCGCGCAATCTGAGGATGACGGCTACCTTATCTGCTTTGTTCAAGACGAGACGACGGGGCAAAGTGAGTGTCTGATCTTAGATGCCCAGAATGTCGCCGCCGGACCTGTTGCAACAATTCTTGTGCCTTATCGTGTGCCCTACGGCTTTCACTCTGGTTGGGTAAGCGCCGCTTAAGCGCTTGGCTGCCTTGGCTCATTAACAAGAAACACATAAATAGCCACATATAAAAGGAAACACAGTAATAGCCATGCAGCATTACGAATCACCCTTAATCGCCACCGCTGGACAGCCAGCGATTGTTTACATTGATATCAAAAGTCCCTATGCCTTTGTCGCCCTTAAGCCCATTTTTGCATTAGAACGCGAACTGGGTGTGCAGTTTGACTGGCGACCACTTACTTTAGATATTCCAAGCTACCTAGGCAGTGCTAAGAAAAAAGCTGGCAAGGTGGTTGAATCTAATCGTTCTGCGTCACAGTGGAGCGGTGTCAAATACGCCTATCGAGATGCAAGACGTTATATCGAGCGTCAGGGTTACATACTAAAAGGCACTGAAAAGATCTGGGACTCAAGCATCGCGAACATTGGTATTTTGTGGGTTGTAGAGCACGCACGTGACAAGCTGGAAGCATACTTAGAAGCGGTCTATCCGCCCTTTTGGCGTCGAGAGCTCGATATTGAAGATGTCGCTGTTGTCGCCGCATGTATTACCGCCGCCGGGGTTGACGCCGATGGTTTTGAGGCTTTCCAGGCGGGTATCGGCAAAGCGGTGCACGACCAGTTGCAAGGGCAATTGCATAGCAATAATATTTACGGTGTGCCGACCTACGTGGTTGATGGGCAAATCCTGTTTGGCCGCGAACACTTGCCGCTTGTGCGCTGGCATCTAACAGGCAAGCAAGGTGACGCACCCGATATCTGTTATGAACTGAACTCTGAACCTTACTTAAAACCAAACACCGAATTAGGCACCGAACTAAGCACCAGCTCAAGCGCTAACAAGAGCGATATCAAGCTATCAGTCTTTATCGATTTCAAATCACCGGCGGCCTATCTTGCCCTGAAACCCACATTAGATTTCATCAAGACCTATCATCTTGACGTTAACTGGATACCGTTTCCAACCAAGCAATCTGCCATTGCCATTGAGCAAGACAACGAGACCAAAGGCGAAACCCATCGTCGCGTTCGCGCAGGTCAGCGACAACAGATGCATGAAATATACGCTGACCTTAGCGATACGCCGATGCATTTCCGGCCAAAACCCGGCAACAGCGATTTAGCTCTGAATGTCTTGGCCAACTTATCCGTTGATCCAACGACCTTTGTTAGTCGAGCCTATGACGCCTATTGGATAGAGGGTAAAGACTTGAATGACGCCGTTGTGGTTGAACAACTGGTCACAGATGCGGGTCTGCACTTTAGTGCCGAGCTATTACAGTCAAAGGCCATCGACACCAGCATTGAACAGGCGCAAGCACAGGGCGTTTTTGAGGTGCCGGCTTTTGTGATCGAGGAGCAGGTATTTATCGGCAGAGAACATATGCCGTGGCTAAAAGAAATTGTCGTTAATCACGACTAAATCTTTAGCCTTTATTTAACATAAGCAAAAGGTGACAAAATCAGTCGCCTTAAACCGCCGCCCTGTTGAAAACCCTAACGGCGTTATTGTTCCGGTGGGAAAGCGCTAAACATTTCTTTTGATAACAGGTCTGCTGCGTTATCCCGAATCGATGGGGACAGCTTTTTAGGTAAACGTCCCTCCGCAATAGAACGCCAAATAAGACCTTTCGTTTCAGAACTCAAAAGGTCAATAACCACGGTGCCTTCCGCATAAGTTTTCGGCTTACCCCCGCCAGTACTGTAACCGATCGCCACCGAGGAGCCATAAGAGCCCGTCGATACACCGCCATGAACGCCGCCGTCGTAGTAATTATTAAACTGTTTCGCGGAGTACCGTTCCTCTTTTGACACGTGGTAATTTACGAGGAAATCGGCATTGCCCGACTTGGCTTCAGTAAAGCCCTTGGACGTTAGCTCGCGATTAATAAATCGACGTACTCGATTATTTGCATCGCCGTAACTACGGTACCTCGAGTCTCGAGAGGGATATACATCATCGTACCAGCGATAGGTTTTAAGCTCACTGAAGTCGACGCTCGCATCGTGGTCGTAGCTATAAGTTGGCTTACTGGCACAGCCAAACAAAAAAGATGATAGGAGGATTAAACAGGCTAGTCTTTTCATAAGTTTTTTCTTTATTGATTCGCTGTTATCGGCTGATATGCTTACCGAGGGGCGAAAACGATACCATCTATTTTCCTCGCCTAGATAGGCCTTTTGCGACGCCTTGCTTCCGATCGTTTGCTTCAGGTGTTTGTTTCCTATCAGTACAGATTATTCTAGATGAGCAGCCATCGAAACCAACGACAATGGATCGTATGCAACACGCTAAAAGCACTGGCGTGACAACCAAGCAGATGGGAGAATCTGAACCCTCAGGCATCCGTATAACCCGTATCGTCAAAACAATCAGCCTAGATTCATAAAACCTAAGCAAACCCATCCACTTGCAAAGCATCGACTTATAAAATGACATTCGAAAAGATCTACGAAAGAGCCGTTAAGCGAAAAGGCGAAGAGGCCCTTCTGGACAGCCTGCCCGAGATGAACACACCTCGCGCACTGGCCCAAATACCGGATGCTATCTACCTACGGGAAATGTCTAAGTGTGTGTTTCGGGCCGGCTTTGTCTGGAAAATCGTCGAATACAAATGGCCTAATTTTGAGCGAGCCTTTGCCAACTTTAATCCGAAGGCTGTCGCTAACTTCAGCGATGAGAGACTTGATGAACTGGCCCTAGATGCTTCAATCATCAGGAATAGAACCAAGATTTTGACAATTCGAGATAACGCCATGTTTGTCTTGGATATGATCGAGCAGCACCAATCTTTTGGTCAGTTTCTGGCGGACTGGCCTGCAGATGACATCGTTGGTCTACTACTGTATCTAAAGAAACATGGCAGCCGACTGGGCGGCCGCACCAGCCAATACTTTCTTCGCTTTATGGGCAAAGACACGTTCATGTTCACTCAGGATGTAGTCACTGTGTTGATTGCCGAGGGCATCGTTGACAAGGAACCGAGCAGTCAAAGAGATTTGCGGGCGGCCCAACAAGCATTCAATCAATGGCACGATGAAACCGGCTTACCCTACAGTCACTTAAGTCGCATTATGGCAGCATCACTCGGCACGGGCCACGAAGAGCCCGTCCATATTTGAGCCTAATGCTTTGAACCTTACAGCCGAAACACCAGCAGGTCTGTTCTAAGCGCGCAAACACCTATCAAGACCGCTGGCAATCAATTGATCGTAAAAAGTTACAACCTAGCTAAGGCTTTGAATGTAACCAAAGAAACCTTCGCGGTTTGCCTCCATATCAGCCGCGACCTTTTGACTGATTGGATCCGCAGCAAAGGCTGTACGCCACTGCTCAAGACCAGAGATACGCGCGTTCAAATCTATGCCTGTCATCTGGCCACCCATTTCAGCAACGGTCAGAACATAAAACAGATAGATGTCCGCCATCGTGAACTCAGCCCCAAGCACCCAGGGGTCAAATGTAGCGAGTGCGTTAATACTATTAATACCACGATCTACCACAGCAACCACTTCACTAACCAATTGCTCCGGCGCTGGCGTATTCCGAAAACTGTACGGGATTAATCTGCGGTTTGGCAGCTCAATATACAGCTCTGCCATGTGCATCAACTGTCGATTTTTGTTGCGTGCAATGGCATCTGCCGGCAGTAACGGCTTCTGCGGATAAGCATCTTCAATGTATTCGCACAGCACGGCGGCTTCTGAAAGATGCTCGCCTGTGTCAGTCGTCAAGCTGGGTACTTTGAGTGCAGGGCTTAACTTGTTATAGCCCTGTGCGCTTGGGTACACCAAGTCTTCTTCAAAACTAACACCTTTATAGAGCAATGCGTGTTTCGGCATGTTGTAGTAATTGCTGTATGAAAACCCGTGAAGAACTGGCATTTCTTATTCCTTAAATCAATTATTTCAACGAGTCCGCTTAACTCGTTTTGTTGTTTTAGTTGGTTTTGGTTGGTTTTGGTTGGTTTTAGCTAAGTTCGCTTAACCGCAGCCGACATTGCATTCACATATTATGTTTTCTTTCTGTTTCTCGCATTTGCCCACGGGTCAACTTTACCTTTTTCGATACCCTCTGCCGCAGGCTCACTGGCGGGATTCGCTGGGCCAGCAGACTCTGGCTGTCTAGGCTTAGCATAAGGGTTGTCACGAGACGGCGATCTACCCTGTGAGGCTCGATTTTCAGCACTCTCAGTCGCGGGTGCAGGGCTAGAAGATTCTGGCTGCCTAGGCTTGGAATAAGGTTTGTCACGAGATGGTGGTCTGTCTCTCGACGCATAACCCGTGTTGGAGCCTTGCCTACCGCCACGCCCTTTGTCGTCCCTCTTCTTCGCTCGCTTTTCTGCAAGGCGCTGCGCATCTTCAATACTCAACTCGGCAGGTTCACGGGGCTTTTGATTGGCGGGAATAATCCGCTCCCGTGGCGGTAACAAAAACTGCTCGTCAGACGCTCTGGGCAAGTTTTTGAATTCGTACAAATAGAAAATCTCAACTTTTTCGCGAGCCCACTCCGTCTTCTTTAAAAACTTGGCGCTCGATTCAATGCTCGGGTTGACCTTGAAGCAATTGATATTCAGATAGGCGGAAAGTATGTCAAAACCGTAGTGGTTTACCAGTTCATTCAACAGTACTTTAAGGCCGATACTGTGTAGCGGGTTATTCCTGTAATTGACTTCATCTTCTATCATGGTATCCACTCAGAGGCGCTCGAATCTGGCTATTATACCTATTACCCGACCGACAAGTACTCATGTCGTCAACCATCTAATACTAAGGCCTAGCTGACCTGAAAAAACAGGCACGTATGTCCTTCGATTAGAAAATCAGCTAGTGTAACCTGTCGAACAAATCTAACTAATCGCTAGTAGCCAGACAGGAGCATTACCATGGCATACGATCTCATTATACGTGGCGGCCTTATTGTAGACGGCACGGGCTCTGAACCTTATCTGGGCGATGTCGCTATCGACAAGGACACTATCGTTGCCCTCGGTAAAGTTGAAGGCACCGGCACGAGAGAAATCGACGCTAAAGGACACGCTGTCACGCCCGGGTTTATTGACTTACATACTCACCTAGATGCGCAAGCTGGCTGGGACCCGGATCTCACACCCGTTGTCTGGCACGGCATCACAACAGCACTGATTGGCAATTGTGGCGTGACCTTCGCACCGTGTAAGCCGCAGGACCGTGAATACTTAGCCAACATGATGGAATCAGTCGAAGACATTCCGAGCAACGTCATTTTGAATGGCCTTCCGTGGGATTGGGAAAGTTATGGTGAATACCTAGACTCTCTTGAGAAGTTAAAACCGGCGATCAACCTGGCCGGCATGGTCGGCCACTGCGCCATCCGTACTTATGTGATGGGCGAACGCGGTGTGGATGAGGAGCCGACGGATGACGAAATCCAGCAGATGGCTGAGTTAGTCGGTAAATCGGTTTCTGAAGGCGCCATTGGCTTCTCTAGCAGCAGACTGGTTGCGCACAAGATGCCTGATGGTAGAAGTATCCCGGGTACGTTCGCCAAAACTGACGAGATGGTGGCGATCGCTAAAGCGGCTGGTAAGAACAATGGCCTGATACAAAATGTCCTTGAATACTCGCGATTAGATTCTGAAATGGCGTTACTGCGCGAGCAAGGTTTAGCGGCAGATTCTCGGGTTATATTTACAGCGCCTCATATTGCCGGCGCGCCGGGCAAGGCCAACGCCTACAGTGACATCATGGAATCAATGATAGCGGAAGGTATCGATATCACGGGTCTGGCACTACCGCGTTCTTTCGGGTTTCTGTCAGGTCTGAAAACAAACATTATGTTTATGACACCTGCTTGGAAGGCACTCATTGACATGGACTTTGCTGGTCGCCTCGCTGCGATTCAAGATGCAGATACACGCGCCACGTTGATCGAAGAAGCCAGAGAAATGGGTGGCTCAACCGCTGCCCTTGACGCATGGGTTAGCAACTTTTACTGGCTCGGTGATGGCGATGCACCGCTGTACACCAAAGGCGCCGACGAAAGTTTGCCCGCCATTGCCAAAGCAGCAGGTGAACATCCTGCCGAAACTTGGCTACGTTATATGCTCGAGAGTAACGGCGAAGCGCTGTTCCATGTTCGCTTTGGTAACCATGACTATGCGGCCATGGAAGAATTCCTTAAAAATGATTGGATCTTGCCAAGCCTTGGCGATTCCGGCGCACACTTAACGCAGATCATCGACGCGGGCTGGGCAACCTTTATGCTGTCACATTGGCATCGAGAAAAAGGCACCTTTACACTCGCTGAGACGATACGCATGCTAACAAGTGCACAGGCGCGCATCCTTGGCTTTTCTGACAGAGGCGTACTGGCTGTTGGCAAACGTGCAGACGTCAATGTGATTGATGTCGACAAGGTAATTGAAGGTCAACCAACATTGATTCGCGATTTTCCTAATGACACGCCACGCCTGACTCAAAAAGCGCAGGGTTATCTTGCAACCATCTGCAATGGCAGTGTCATTGTCGAAAATGGCGAGTTAACAGGGCATCGGGCCGGACGTATTCTTCGTAATCAGCCAAAGGCCTCGGCAGCGTAGGTTGAACAAAGACACTAATTTGCGTGTCATGTTTCAAATATAAAGAAAATTGAACAAGGTACCCTGAGATGACCATTGAGATCGAAACACGCGGCGAGAAAACGGCGCATGGCTGGCGAGATGTCGATGGTTTCATCGGCCCCATGCAACCGGGCTTTGGGCCTCGTACCGATCCTAAAGGCGCATTCCCAACAGGTCCGGATGTAGGCGAACAGCTGTCTGCATTTTCTTGCTTGGATGTTTTGGGCAATCCCTTTGACTATGCCCACGACGCCAAACCAACGATTATGTTGTTCTTTCGTTCAGCTGTTTGGTGACCACCTTGCCGAACGCAGCTCGTGCAGCTGCAAGAAAAAATGTCAGCCTTCGATGCACTCGGTATTAGCGTGCTTGCAATAAGTTATGACGAACCGGATGCTTTGAAAGATTTTCAGGATGCCTATGGCATTACTTACACATTGTTGTCAGACCCTGACTCTAAAGTGATTCGTGACTACGGTATTCTAAACACGCTGATTGCTGAAGATGATCATCCTTGGTTTGGTATCCCCTTCCCAGGTACCTATGTGACCGACTCGCAAGGCACCATTACTCACAAGTTTTTTGAAAACAATCTGGTATTGCGGGTTGGGCCTGAAGAACTGCTGCGCGCTGTTGATGGCGATGCACTAAGTGAATACATCGGTAACCCCGTCAGCGATACAGCGGACGCTGAACCTAAGGTGTTTCTGGAAGGTGAGCATTTAGCCGTTGGCGTTCTGCAACATCTTGTCTGTCAAATTAACGTGCCACAGGGTCGACACCTCTATGCAGATCCTGCGCCGCAAGGGATGATTCCTTTTACGCTGACGCTCGATGCACAATCCAAATTAGTCATTCGTGAACTGATTCGACCTGCGAGTGAAGCACATACGATGGCGGGTACAGGCGAGCTGATCCAAGTCAATCATGGCCGGGTTGAATTGAGACTACCTATAACGGCAAATGCTGCAATCACCTCTACTACGGAGCCTACGATGCTAGACTTAAGTGGCGAAGTCAGTTGGCAGACCTGCGACGAAGACGTGTGTGATGTACCTCGAAGAAGTCGATTTGCATTCAATGTGCCGATAGAAGGCGCAGTCGTGCCTGAGTTCATGACTAAACCGGGTAACCCTAAGGTTCGCGCCATGGATGGGATGAACCATTTCAAGAAGATGTCGTCACGCAGACAAAGCTAATTAACCTTCTTTAAAACGAATCTCCATTATGGCGCTTGGAACAAGTTTTCCAGCGTGGCAATTTGATCAGTGCTGAGAGGCCCTTGCCTCTCCGCCTGTAAACATTCTTCCAATTCGGTTTTGTTTTTCACGCCCAAGATAACGGAAGCCACTTTGGGGATACTCAATGCATATCGATGCGCAAGGCTTGCCGGGGATTCGCCCCACTGATTAGCCAACTGCCGAAAAGGCGCAGCTCTCGCAAAATCGTTAAAGTCTTCAGCATCAAACCCAGACGGATGTGGCTCTCTATCCATTGATGACGTTAAAGCACCCGCCTGAACGGCTCTGATCGCGAGGACAGGGATGTCGTTATTTTGACATGTCTGCAGGATGATTTTGGGGTCGAAGGTCTCTGATACGTAACTTATCGCCCCGGCTGAGTTGAGCGGGTTGACGATACACTGAACAGCGGCAGGTCGAGCTTCGTGATTAAGCGCAGCTAACAAGGCCTCCTTCTGCCCCATGCCGCCAATGCCCCAATTGTCGATTTTACCTTCTTGTTTCAACCGTTCGTAAGCGGGGATAACCTCATTGAAGTAACAACTTAAGGTTGTCGCGTTTTTTGCTCTGAGCTGATTATATTTAAACAACTCATAGTCATCTTCGATTAACTGCGAATGCATGAGAAACAAATTCACTTTCTCCATGCCCAACAATTTCAAACTGTCGGTCAGAGACGCATTGAGCCTGTCATAAACGTTATGATCCGCCGGCGTGCCGATCTGGCATTTGGTGGTTATGTGCAGGCCATCGGTGTTTTTACCTTTCAGCGCCTCACCAACGACACTTTCAGCCTCGCCTCTGCCGTACATGGGTGCGACATCTAAATGATTGATGCCATTATCCAAAGCAATCGCGACCGTTTCGAGCGCTTGCGCTCGGGTGGTTGCGCCCCAAACTTGGCCAAGCCCTCCGCCGCCTAACGTTAAAGCACTGATGTTACCGAAGGGTTTAAATTCTCGCTGTTCCACAAATGGCTTCCTATGTTTGCGTCTGAAACCTAAGCGGCTTTGCTTTGCAGCTCTTTCTTGGACAGGTATTCGTCATATGTACCTTGGAAGTCGATCACTTCTTTGTCCTTAATCTCCATCACGCGGGTCGCAAGAGTAGAAACAAATTCGCGATCGTGACTGACAAAAATCAACGTGCCATCGTATTGCATCAAGGCTTGATTGAGCGCATCGATTGCCTCCATATCCATATGGTTCGTTGGCTCATCCATGATCAACACATTCGCATCCGACAACATCAACTTGCCGAACAACAGCCGATTTTTCTCACCACCGGAGCAGACCCGGGCTTTCTTGTTGGCATCGTCCGCGGTAAACAGTAAACGTCCCAACATGCCACGAATCATCAGATCGTCGTGACCAGGCTTACGCCACTGCGCCATCCAATCAAACAAGGTTAAGTCTGAATCAAAATCATCTGTACTATCTTGCGGACAATAGGCGACCGTGGCATTTTCTGACCATTTTACTTCACCAACATTGGCCTTGATTTCGTTCATTAGGCAGCGCAGATAGGTCGTTTTGCCGACACCGTTTTCACCAATCACCGCCAACCTAGCGCCTGCCTCGATGATCATATTGCCTTTGGAGAACAACACGCCTTCATCGAAACCGTGCTCTAAATCTTCCAAGACAAGGGCCTGACGATGTAACTGCTTATCTTGTTTAAAACTTAAAGACGGCGTCATACGGCTTGAAGACTTCACTTCGTCGAGCTCAATTTTGTCGAGCTTCTTTGCGCGTGAACTCGCCTGCTTTGCTTTCGATGCGTTCGCCGAGAACCGTGCAACAAACCCTTTCAACTCTTCGATTTCGTCACTTTTCTTGGAATTCTCGGTTAACAACTGTTGTCGGATCAAAGATGACGCTGCAAGGAAGCTTTCGTAGTTACCGGGGTAAATGCGTAGCTCACCGTAGTCGATATCTGCCATGTGTGTGCAGACCGAGTTAAGGAAATGGCGATCGTGAGAAATGACGATCATGGTGCATTTACGTTCGTTTAAAACGCTCGCCAGCCAGCTAATACTGTGAATGTCGAGATTGTTGGTAGGCTCATCGAGTAGCAGAATATCGGGATTTGAAAACAAAGCTTGTGCAAGCAATACCCGCAGCTTCCAGCCCGGCGCGACTTCGCTCATCAAGTTATAGTGTACGCTTTCGTCAATGCCCGCCTGAATTAAGATCTCGCCAGCCCTGCTTTCTGCGGTGTAGCCGTCACGCTCTGCGAACTCAACCTCAAGGTCGGCGACTTTCATACCGTCCGCTTCACTCATTTCAGGCAGACCGTAGATGCGATCTCGCTCTCTCTTAATTTCCCAAAGCTTGGCATCACCCATAATCACCGCATCGACAACGCTGAACGCTTCAAAGGCGAACTGGTCCTGACTTAATGTTCCGACCTTGTTACCTGGAGTAATCGATATATTGCCGGACGTGGGCGCAAGCTCGCCGCTGAGAATCTTCATAAAGGTTGATTTGCCGCAGCCGTTGGCGCCAATCAGCCCATAGCGGTTACCGTGACCAAATTGCGCCGAGATATTTTCAAATAAGGGCGCAGCGCCAAATTGCATGGTGATATTTGCGGTGGTTATCAAAGTAATTCCTGGATGCTTGAGATGGGTGTAACAAGCACGCTGTGTCATACAATGACGGTACTTGAGCGCGCGCATCCTATAGCTTTTTGCCACAAATGTCGACCGTCGCAGCGCCACCAATGCCGTTATTGACACGCCAATCAAGCGGCAAGCCCACTGCCAGGCAGGGCAAAAAGACCTCTGCGCCGACCCTCGTCGAGTGTTCTTATGAAAATCGCGTTTATTCTGCCAATTGTCTAGCATTAGTCTATTGTTCATCTTTTTAGTCAGGATTCGTCATGGCAGTCGACACAGGCCAACAAATGCAACAACTCTACCAACGATTTGGCGAATTGCCGGGGGTGGTGATTGAGCTACACAAAGAGCTCCTGGCCGTGCATATCCAGAATGACGCAGCCACTGCAACCGTGTTTTTACAAGGCGCCCAGCTCAGTCAGTATCAAGCTAAGGGACAGCCCGCCTCTATTTGGTGTAGCGATTCCTGCGACTATAAAGCCGGTAGCCCGTTGCGCGGTGGCATCCCTATTTGCTGGCCCTGGTTTGGTGATTTCGACCGAAACCCAAAAACCGTGCAAGCATCAATACCACACACGCAGGATCACGTACCGAGCGCGCATGGGTTTGTGCGCAACCAAAACTGGCTGTTAGAGGATATTAAGATCATCGACGACCATTGCAGCGTGCTCACCTTGAGCCTCGTGCTAGCGGCTGGTGAACACCCCTACTGGCCACATGCGACACGTCTCGAGGCTGAATTTACGATATCAACTGAGTTAACGGTCGCCTTTACCGTACACAACCTCAGCGAACAAACCGTGCACTTTACGAACGCTTTACACACCTATTTGTCCGTCGGCGACATTCATCATACTCAGGTGAGTGGTTTGGATGATTGTCGCTATCTCGATTGCTTGGATGATTGGCAAGCCCATCAACAAAAAGGTGATTTACGGTTTAACGGCGAAACTGACCGTATTTACTATGGCGCGGCTGATCCAATTGTTATCAGCCAAAAAGAAAAACCAATAATCGAGATACACAGCACAGGCAGTCGAAGTACCGTTGTGTGGAATCCTTGGATCGACAAAGCCGAACGTTTGTCACAGTTTGATTCGCAGGATTATTTATCCATGCTCTGCGTTGAAACGGCCAATATCGGCGACGATGCTGTAGAACTCGCGCCGCAACAGAGCCACAAACTTGTGCTTAACATCAACAACGCCTTGGCCATCCAAGACAAGGACACTTAAACTTTCCAAAGCAAGACAAAGACTTTCCCTCCTATTTAGGCCATCAAAGTTAGGCGATCAAGCGCAGGGCGTCGGCGTGCGGCATGGTGGTTCGGCGACCGGCGAACATCATCGATGCAGACCGACGGTGCTTGCTGAATAAGCACAACCTATCAAATCAACGACAGCGGCTAAAACACGTGTCGACCATCAGCTAGCGTCATTTGTTTGCCGGGTTTTAGTTCTCATGCATCGAAATTTCTTTTCAGCTTATCCGCTAGTGTGTATACATAGACGCATAAAAACGGGAACAAACCATGGTCTTTTCTTTTAACCAAACGACCCATGAAGTATTGGAACAAGTGGTGCGTGAACCAAGATTCCAAACACTAACCAAACTACCGGTATTGGCACCAATGGAAATTGGCCTTGGTCTTTTTGCATTTGCGCTGTTTGGCACGGGCACAGCGCTCTATTTGTCCGGCTATATTCATATATTGCTCATGCTAGTGATTAACTCCTTCGCCATTTACGCCTCATTCACACCCTTACATGACGCCACACATCGGTCAGTTTCCAGTAATCGCAAGATTAATGACCTGATTGGTACCCTTTGCTGCTTGTTATTGCTGCCGGGGATCACGACCCGAATATATCGCTACCTGCACCTAGAGCACCACCGCTTCGCCGGCAGTTCAACCAAAGACCCAGACGAGCCTTTTGTTTCGACACCCGCTTGGGCTTTACCATTCGTGTTGGCGGGCTTGGATGTACACTGGTCTCTGTGGTATCTCAAGCACTGGAACTCGCGACCTCGTAGCGAACGCATTGAGTTTGTTGCCTGCATGACTTTTTATATCGGACTTCATATTGTCTTTCTGACGTCACCCTACGCGTTAGCATTTTTTCTTTGTTTTATGATACCCCAGCGCTTTGGGCTGTTTTATGTTGCTTGGTTCTTTGCCCACATACAGCATCCTCAAGGGGTCGAATGGGAAAAAGCCCCCTTTCAAACTACTGTGCGGGTCAAAACCAATCCGCTAGCCAGCTGGCTGCTACTCGGCCAAGCCTTTCATTGCCTTCATCATCTAGCACCTTCCATCCCTTACTACAGGTACAAAAAAGCATGGGTGTTGGGTGAACACTTGTTTGAGCGCCAACACGTGCCAACGAGAACACTATGGCGAAAATCTACCGACATTAAACTGCCCATCAAACACACCAGCACTTGGTTAAGCGCAAGAGTCGAGAATGTGAATAGCGTCGCCGACGACGTCGCCGCATATGCGTTAGTACCGGCCAATCAAAATGTCTGGCCTAGATTTGAAGCGGGGGCACATATTGATGTCAAAATGCATGATGGGTTAATCCGCCAGTATTCCCTTTACAATTCACCCTCTGATGACCAGCTCTACAGCATTGCTGTGCGACAAGACAAGAATGGGTCTGGCGGTTCTGTATTCATGCATACGCAGATAAAAAAAGGAGACACCCTAAATATCAGTACACCGAGGAATAACTTTCCTCTGCGACATGACTTTGAACATTACTTACTCATTGCTGGAGGCATTGGTCTAACACCACTATTAGCCATGGCGCACCACCTCCACAGCCTCGATAAATCCTTCGAGCTGCATCTGTTCTCCAATCAGGTATCTAGCTTGGCGTTTCATGCTGAGCTTATCGATCTACCTTTTTCAAAAAATATTACCGTCCATAACAACGATACCGACGGTTCCGCGCGATCCAAGGTTTCAACCACGCTCATGCCCTATCGAGCTGGTTACGGTATGTACATATGTGGCCCGACGGAGCTCATGACCTTCATCATAAATACTGCAAAACAAAAGTCATGGCCAAGCGAGCATCTATTCCTAGAGACCTTCGTACCCCCGGAAATGGATCAATCTAAGAACAAGTCGTTCGAGGTTGAACTTGCTAGTACCGGTGACGTGTTAACAGTGGCAGCGGACGAGCACTTGATAGACGTACTGCATGATCACGGTTATGCAGTGATGTGCTCCTGCACGCAAGGAATGTGCGGCTCATGTATAACGCCTGTGCTAGATGGCGTGCCCGAACATCGAGATTCAATCATGAGCGATGAAAAACGTGCGTCAAACAACTGCATGACTGTGTGCGTGTCACGTTCCAAATCTCGACGGCTTGTATTAGATTTGTAAAACGTTTCTACATTGAGCGCGACCGGGACTAAAAGATACTGATCAGACGCTTTTGTGTTGTTGCTATTATATTGTTGCTATTATGTTGTTGCTTTCACATTGTTGCTTTCACGTTGCTGGCACCACGCGCACTATTTGACTGTCTGTTTCATTACTCGTCCCCAAGGCAGATCTTATTCGCCTCGTCACCAAGCTCGCAGAGCATGGTTGCATGCTTATCGTCGATGAGTCGTTCATCGATTTTGCGAACAATCGAGATCAAGAGACGTTAGAGCGCGATATTGCACGCTATCCGAATTTGGCTATATTCAAAAGCATGAGCAAGGCTTATGGTATCTGCGGTTTGCGGATTGGCTATATGCTCACAGCCAATATGAATTTTGCAGAGGAAGTACGGTCAGGCATTCACATCTGGAACCTCAATGGTTTTGCAGAAACCTTTTTGAAAATGGCACCCACTTACAAACAAGAATTTGAAACCAGCTGCGCACTCGTCCGTAAAGAGCGCGATGATTTTTATCAAGACCTGTGTTCTATAGAAGGCATGATCGTCTACAAACCAGAGGCGAATTACCTTTTTTGTCGACTGCCCGAAGACTCGCCTACTGGACCTGAGGTCGCGGAGTCGCTTTTCATCGATCACAATATTTATATTAAGCACTGTCAGGGCAAAACGATGCCAGAGTCCGATCGCTATGTGCGTATTGCCAGTCGCACGCCTGTCGAAAATGCCACCATTGTCAGTGCGCTGAAAACTATCGTTCGCTCAAAAACGGCTATCCGTTAAGGATTCTTACCGATGACTCCCCCTCTTAAAGATGCTCAACAAGCGCGCGCGTCCATTCTGTCTTTCGCAATAGACCTGCCTAACCTGTGTTCATTGGCAGGACTATTCTCTGCCGTCATAGCCATCTACTTTGCATTTCTGGAAAATTTTCCCGCAGCAATGATCGGTTTGCTATGGGCAATATTTTTCGACTGGAGCGACGGGATTATTGCGCGAAAGATGCAAGCACGGACACCTGAACAAAGCGAGTTTGGCGGCCAACTAGACTCACTCATCGATATCATAAGTTTTGGCGTTTGCCCCGCAGTACTTTTATTGAGCTAAGGTGATTTTAGTCTCTGGTATCTTCCGGGTGCCTTCGTCATATTAGCTGCTGGAGTACTGCGCTTAAGCTATTTCAATGTCTTTGGGCTGGTGAAAACATCCACCTATCGCGGTCTGGCGATTGATAACAACGGCATCATCCTAACGTTGGTTTTTATTCTTGAGGGCTTTGTTAGCACGACAATATTTGCAACTACGTTATATGCCGTCATCGTTATGCTCGCGCTACTAAATGTTGCGCCCATTAACACGCCAAAACTCACAGGCCGCTGGTATACCGTTATCACGGCTTACACCCTACTGTTAACAATGTTCTATGGCTGGAAAATTGTAACCTAACGAATCACCCAGAATCCTTCAACCAAATTCCTCATTGCTTAACTGTAACAACTGAAAAGCTCGGTTACATCTACGACCATTGCATGGTCAAATCTAAAATCAAAAGAGACAAATTTTCGCTGTAGATGAAGCCTAAGCATCCAACACACTGTAGGATTATAAAAATAATGTCGCGACGAACTAGATAGCAGCGTTGATAACGCTTTGGACATCTAGCGAGCGGCTTTAGCGAGCCAACTGGAGTGGATCAGGATGTATACAACATTAATCGTTTTTGCACTGATAGCCGTCGTGGTGTCGTTTCTGTGTTCGCTATGGGAATCTGTATTGCTTAGCATTACGCCCTCCTACGCACTGGTGGAGGTAGAAAAAGGCACCGCCATTGGCCGGCAGATCCAATCATTCAAAGAAAACATTGATCGACCGCTGGCAGCGATCCTCACACTCAACACCGTCGCCCACACCGTCGGTGCAATTGGCGTAGGCGAGCAGGCAACGCGTCTCTGGTCTGAAAGTAATCCAATGGTCACCGGCCTGCTCGTACCTATCGTGATGACGCTGGCGATTTTGATCTTGTCGGAGATTATTCCAAAAACCCTCGGCGCCAACTACTGGAAAGTACTCACGCCTTTCACCACAACCTGCCTGGTCTTTCTGTTAAAGCTGCTGGCGCCATTAATATGGATGACACAGCTCATCACCGGCGCGTTGAGCAAAGATAAATCGAGCAGCGTGCTGTCCCGCACAGAATTTATGGTCATGGCGGATGTCGGCGCCAAAGAGGGGGTTTTCGACGAAGGTGAATCTGAGATTATTAAAAACCTATTGAAATTTCGTACAGTAAAGATCAGAGACATCATGACACCGCGCGTGGTCACGACCATAGCGCCAGCGAGTATGACTGTGGCAGAGTTTCACCAGCAACTTGCCGATGTACGTTTTAGCCGCATACCGCTCCACAGCGATGATCATCCAGAGGATATTGTCGGCTACGTTCGCAAGGACGAGATTATGCGCCACGTCGCAGACGGCAGGGGCGATCAGAGACTCGATGCCTTCCTGCACGAGATACCAACGGTGCAAGAGGACTTAGCAATCACCAGCCTGTTTAACAAACTCATCGAAAAGCGCGAACATATCGCCGTTGTTGCCGGCGAGTTTGGCGGCGTGGCAGGCATCGTTACGCTAGAGGACGTCATCGAAACCATGCTCGGCCTGGAAATAGTCGACGAATCAGATGAACACGAAGATATGCAGACCCTCGCCAGAGAGGTTTGGAAGATAAGAGCTGAAGAAAAGGGGTTGTTGACACCCAACGGAGAAAACGCCGCCGATGTAGACGAATCCACAAACTGAAATTAAGTGACCTGCGGGTCGCACTCATACCGGGGAGCTTGCAGCAGAAAAGCGTGTTGAGTGCCAATTCTTGGGGGTGGCAACGTATGAATTGCGACTTTACTCTACCCCTTTACCCTGTGACCCTTTAACCTATGGCCCATCTATCTAGTTCGACTTTGCGCTATGGCTGTTACTATTACAGCTACATTTACTTTTCGATGAGGCAAGCCTGCGCATGGCAACTCTCAAATTTTCCAAAAACACCGAAAGGAATTACATGTGCTGACCTTTTTACCTAAACCCATTCGTGGGGTATTGGCCAGTATCTTGGTCATGAGCAATACGCTGTTTTGGTGTGTGCCGCTGTATTTGTTCGCGTTTCTTCGCTTTGTTGGACCGGCAGCCGCAGAACCTTGGTGTACTCGCCGCGCAATGAATATTGCGGAGCTTTGGATAGATTGCAACAACCTGTTTCTAGGACTATTCACTAAATTGGATATTGACGTAACCGGCGATGAAGACCTGAGCCGATCAGCCTGGTATTTGGTTTTTTGCAACCACCAAACCTGGGTCGATATCATTATTCTGCAACGTGTGTTCAATCGAAAAATTCCCATGCAGAAATTTTTCATCAAACAACAATTAATCTATGTACCCGTCATTGGCATTGCTTGGTGGGCGCTCGACTTCCCTATCATGAAACGCTACACGCGGGAGTTTTTGAAAAAACACCCTGAACGCAAAGGGAAGGATCTTGAGGCCACGCGTCGCTCCTGCGAAAAGTTTAAATTGACACCCGTCTCGATTCTTAATTTTCTAGAAGGCACGCGTTATACACCGGCAAAGCAAGCGAGCCAAAATTCACCGCATAAACACCTGCTGAAACCAAAAGGTGGCGGCGCGGCTCTTGTCATCAATTCTCTTGGCGACAAACTCGACTGCATTCTAAACGTCACTATTCACTATCCAGACGGCGCACCTGGATTCTTTGAGTTCCTTTGCGGGCACACTGAACGAGCTACCGTCGTCATCGAACAACTACCCGTACCTGTCGACGCTAACGGCGGCGATTCAGACTCTGGCGTCACACTGAAGAAAAATTTCCGCCACTGGGTCAACGGCGTCTGGGAGGAAAAGGACCAGCAATTGGAGCTTCTCAAAGCATCCGGCAAGATTACTTAGCCTAACTAACAGACGCTCAACTGAGCAACAAACTGGGCGAAATGCCTTTTATATAAATCCTGGGGATTACATGTCAGAAAAAAGCAAAGGGTTCATCATCGATCGACAGGTGTTTGTGCCATCCGCAACTATTCTACTTATTCTCGTAGGCTTCTCAGCGATGGCGCCTGAAAGCGCGGGCGGACTTTTTCAGACAATTCAAAACACCATCATCACCTATGCCAGCTGGTACTACGTCCTCGTTGTTGCGGTCATCTTAGTCACAGTCACTGCGGTCACGTTTAGCCGCTTCGGTGACATCAAATTAGGCCCAGATCATTCAGAACCCGATTATTCCTTTCTTTCTTGGTTTGCCATGCTGTTCAGCGCAGGTATGGGCATAGGTTTGATGTTTTTTGGTGTTGCCGAACCGGTCATGCATTTCCTTAACCCGCCCTTGGGCGACGGCGGAACGCCAGCCGCGGCAGCGCAAGCGATGGAGCTAACTTTCTTCCATTGGGGCATTCACGCTTGGTCGATGTACGCAATTGTCGCTTTGATTTTGGCCTACTTTGCCTATCGACATGATTTACCATTAACGCTGCGATCATCGCTTTATCCCTTAATCGGCGATCGTATCTACGGTCCGATTGGCGCTTTAATCGATATTTTCGCGGTGCTTGGCACTGTCTGCGGCGTCGCAACCTCATTGGGGCTCGGTGTATTGCAAATTAATTCCGGTTTAGCCTACTTATTCGACGTGCCCGTGAGCTCAACGGTACAAATTATACTGGTGGTAGTGACCACTATTTTGGCGACTATCTCGGTAGTATTAGGACTAGACGTCGGCATCAAGCGCCTGTCAGAGCTTAATATCTTCCTCGCCATTGCACTGCTTCTTGGGGTGTTACTAATAGGCCCTACCGTTTACCTGCTACAAGCCTTTGTGCAAAATACCGGCAGTTACTTATCCGAATTAGTCACCAAAACTTTTAATCTCTACACTTACAACCCAACCGATTGGATTGGCGGCTGGACGATATTCTATTGGGGTTGGTGGCTGAGTTGGGCGCCGTTTGTAGGACTATTTATTGCAAGAATTTCTCGCGGTAGAACAATACGAGAGTTTGTTTTAGGCGCAATGTTAGGCCCAACATTATTTACTTTGTTCTGGATGACGGTTTTTGGCAACAGTGGTATCGACCTTATTCTCAATCAAGGCGTGACATCCCTCGGCGCCGCTGTACAAGCAGACTCCTCCGTTGCCCTGTTCAAGTTTTTCGAGAACTTTCCCATGTCAGAGGTCCTATCATTTATCGCTGTCATTATGGTCATGGTGTTCTTCGTCACCTCCGCAGATTCAGGCGCATTGGTTGTTAACATGTTGTGTGCGTACGGTGAAGACGATACACCAGCTATACAACGCTCTATTTGGACAGTCTTCATCGGCTTAATCGCCATTGTTTTATTGTTAGCCGGCGGCTTGGGATCATTGCAAACCGCCGCTATTGCTAGCGCTCTACCTTTCTCGGTAGCACTGTTGTTTGCGATGTGGGGGTTCTGGAAAGCGCTTTCACAGGACGTCAAAAAACGTGACGCACTGATGATGCAATCCAACCAAAGCTTTGATGTGTCATGGCAAGATAGGCTCGGCAATCTTTTACAGTACCCAACGGTTACGGGTGTTGAGGATTTCCAAAATGTGATTGTTTTACCTGCACTCAAGTCCTTTGCAGCAGAGCTAAAGCAACAAGGACTTACCGCAAAAGTATCAACAGTTGACTCGAACGGCGAGGCTCGGATAGAAGTCAAACACGGTGATGAGGTTGATTTTATCTATAGCGTAATCACCGGCGAAATCGTCTTGCCAAATGAAGCACTAGTTGGCGACGGCAATGATGTTCCAAGCGAAGCGCAAACATATTATCGCGCCGAGGTTCATCTTCGAGAAGGCGGCCAGGACTATGATGTTATGGGCTGGACCCGCGATCAGCTTATTGAAGATGTACTCAGCCAGTATGAACGGCACCTCCATTTTCTGCACCTCGTCAGGTAGCAGCCGCTGATCGACTGCACGCGCTGGCCTTTTTGTTCAGCGCGTTAGTTGCCTCCCCTTAGTAGGATCGCTAAACTCTCGCTAATACTTTGTTCACGCAAGATTCATAATGTTCCATCGAACCAGTTTATTTCTTTTTTCTCTACTTGCCAGCACCGTTCAAGCAGCACCAGAGACGCGACTCGTATTACAAATCACCGTTGACCAACTTCGCGGCGACCTACCCTGGCGGCATATGGATCAGTTTGGTAAGGGCGGATTTCGCTATCTAGCGGACAAAGGTGTCTGGTACACGAACGCCACCTACCAACATGCAAACACTGAAACTATTGTTGGCCATACATCGTTGGCGACAGGAACAGTTCCCGCTGTGCATGGCATGGTGGGTAATATTTGGTTTGATCGGGCCAGCCATGAACTCGTTTACAACATTGAAGATCCACGCTATGCGCTTCTCAGCGCCAATGCGGATGTTGACGACAACAATGAAATCGACCCCACTCAGCGGGTCGCCACAACGGATGGCCGCTCACCGCGCGCCTTATTGAGCTCAAGCTTCTCGGACGAACTAGCGGCGCGCTACGGTGGTGCTAGCAAGATTTTCGGCGTATCGATAAAAGATCGTGGCGCGGTGCCATTGGCCGGACGAAATGGTAAAGCTTTCTGGTTCTCCAAGGCAGCGGGCGAATTTGTCACCTCGAACTACTACTACGATGCGTATCCGCAATGGGTGGTCGACTGGAATGCTTCGGGTAAGGTCGACGCCTACGCCAATCGTTCTTGGACATTGTCGAATCCGAAGGACAGCTACCAACTGCTCTCTGCTGATGACAGCGAGTGGGAGACAAACTTCCCCGGCTACGGCCGCAGTTTTCCCCACGCCTGGGGTGAGCGCAGCAGCAAGTATTTCACTACCCTGCTGACCGTTAGTCCAGCGGGTGACGAACTGACACTCGACTTTGCTAAAGCACTCGTCAACACGGAAGGTCTCGGTGAGGACGCTGTTACAGACTACCTCTCAATCAGTTTTTCCTCGACCGACTATGTCGGCCACCTGTTTGGCTCGTCCAGTTTGGAAATGGAGGACAACTTGCTGCAACTTGATCGTCGACTGGCAGAGTTGTTTGCCTTTATCGACGAGAAAGTCGGCCTAAAACACACGCTCATCGTGCTATCTGCCGATCACGGTGGTCCCGAAGCGCCCGGTTACTTACGCAGCCTAGGGGATGATGTCGAGCACGTCGATCCAACTCACTTTGATGCAGCAACCCTGAACGTCGGCCTGCGCCAGAAACTGGGTTTAACGCATGATCTTGTGCAGACGTTTTTTACCCCTTATATCTATCTAGACCAAAAGTTGATTGCCGAACTGGGGCTCGACTTAAGCGACGTTCAGCGCGTAGTAGCGAAGATGGTCATGCAGCGTCCTGAAGTCTTCAGCGCCTACACTGCAGAGGACATCAGTACTGGCCAACTACCCGACACACCGATGGCACGCATGGCAGCGGCAAACTACCAACCCTTGCGATCCGGTGACGTTCACATCGAGTTTGGTTCTCAGGAATTTATCGCTGATTTTGATGGCTTGAACGTCGCTGCAACTCACGGTTCCGCCTTGTATTACGATAGACATGTGCCGGTCGTTTTCGCGGGCAGCAACCTGCGACCTGCACGCATTAGCCACGCAGTAACACCCTATGATATTGCTGCAACCCTTGCGAACCGACTCAAAATTGAAGCACCGTCCGGTTCAATTGGCAAGGTGCTACCGGAAGTCTCAACAACGAAATAAGCATACAACAGCGAATCGGCAACCAACAAAGTATCAAACCGATACTATAGGTGCGTTATCACTAATCTGCGTTTGTTTGCAGTGCTTTGTAACTGTACCTGTGTCCACCAATACTACCTTCGAGCATAAGACCACCACCGATATTGGTGAACACGGCAACGTCCTCGCTGTAAGACGGGGTCTTTGACACACCCATCGTCAGCACGGTGGCGTTCATCTGGCCGGCGAACTCAAGTGTGCCGGCCTGAAATAACGCAAGCGACTGCTGCGTTTTGAAAAACAGGATCTGCTCGTAGTACTGCGCACCTATATGGGGTCCGGCACTCAATTGCCACACGGTTGTTTTACCGAGTGGTGAGCCATCGGACTGAAATAACCAACCGGTTCCATAGGCAAGACCATACCCAGCACCTGCTCGATAGACTCTAGGAAACATCGCATAAGCGACAGCTTCATCAAAATAGCGCTTAAGATGTTCGTCAGATTGAAAATGTTTGGCCGCGTTTGTCGCGCCTTCATAGGCTGCGCTGTCAAGTGAATCTTTACTCATCGGCTGACTACTACAGCCGATGAGAAACAGGCAAGAGATTATTAGTACGGCTACAAGAGACTTCATTTGACTCCTCGCTTGCATTCAATATGCATCGACAGAACATCTGACCCACCTGAAACATTACCTAAAATATCCGACGTCGCGAAGATACCGGATCGATGCACCAGTGTTAGACCGGCGTAACAGTTTCTTAGGGAGGCTTGACTGAAGAAGTTACGCAACGGCACGTCAACCTGCGCTTCCATATAATTTAGAAAGTGCGCCGCCGGGTCACCATCTTGTTTAAATATCTCAACGGCTGGGATCTTGTCCGCATAGGAGAAACCAAAACCAAAACCCCAGCGAAAGAGTTCCCGATCGGTCCAAGGAGAATAACCTGTGCCCATTGCCATCACGTAGGCATTATATTCCCAGAAATCGTCCTGCAGGTCATTTTCCAGCCGACGGTTAAAGGAGAACTTACCCCACATGTCGACTTTATGGCCATCTCGCAGCAATTTACCGAAGGTTAAGCCGGCCAGACTGGTATCAATGTCTTCATGTTTTTTGGCCTCACCATTGTGAAGTTTTAGAAAAGTTTTCTCAGCCGTATAACCATAATTAAGACGCCAGGACCACTCACCGAATCGAGACTTATCACCCTTAAAATCACTATCGTTTAAAACGTTACCGAAATTGTAGCCAATACCCACAAAGGCCGAGGCAAGAAGGTCTTCATCAACTAACGGACTGTCTCGCACTGTGTCATCAACGTTCTCTATGGCGACATTGGCAAAGATACGAAAACGCTTATTCAATTGATAAGTCGTACCGAGTCCTAATCGAACAAAACTGGCACTGTCGGATTTGTAAGCGGGTCTGCCTGGTCGCGCCTCATCGGCAGACACACCATAGTAATAGTTCGTCAGCGTACTGTCCTGATGGACAAAAGAAATGACAGGTGCAATCTACCAACGATTAATGCGCCAAGGATAGCGGTAACTGAGTTCGGCTTCCGTGCCACCGTGGCGATCAAGCGCATCATGTAGCACCGACCCCGATAGATCTCCCCAGTTAGTGCGCCAATCAAAGGACAAACCAGCATCGATGGATTGACGCCGCTCGGTAATACCTTCAAACAACGGGTCATTGGATGCTTCAATGCGATCAAAACGATAACGACCTAAAAGGTCAACACTGAACCTTTCCGTATCCAGCAAATGTAAACCCATCGACGTACCATGTGAAAATAGATATTTACCTTCGTAATAATAGATTGGCACGAGATCCGTAGCATTCTCATTTTCATGGCTGGAAACATTATCGATACCCGAGTAGGGGCTCTCGCCAAACCGTCGACCAAAGCCGAGCGCAACGGTTCCCTTCGCCACATTGTCGAGTTGTATTTCGGTTACCTGCCCTGTTGCCAGAGCTTCAGGTAAGTAACCTGCCGATATCACCAGCCCTATCAATAAGAAGATAAAATGACTGATTAAATATTTTTTCCGACCGTGACCGTAAAGATGATCGGCAGCCTGCGCCGAACTTTTCCCCAAACTTTTCCCCAAACTTTGTCGCTTTTCTGTTTGTTTCGTTAACCGCTGCAAATTATTTCCCTATTGAAGAATATCAAAGGTGACCAATGTCCACCGTTCATCAAAAGACTGCCGACGCGCAAAAATTGCGACAGATAACTTTATATACGATACTGTAAAAAGTCTTTTTGATATATACGTTCACTATGAAATATCTACGTATCCAACGGATACATCTTTTTTTGCTTGCTGCACTCATCACCACTAGCGCTGTTGTTGGTGCATATGGCGATATTGATTCCGCAGCCAGTCAAGCACGACATTTCGAGTTACCGAAGAAACTCAAGGAAGCCTCAGGTATTGCGCTCAGCAAAGACGGTCGTGTTTTCACACATAACGATGAAAAAGGCATTATCTATCGCTTTGATCCTCAGACAGGGAACGTTCAGAAAGTGCTGAAAATTGGCAACCCCGCATTACGGGACGATTTCGAGGCCATCGCCATTATCGACCAGGATTTTTACCTAACGACGAGTCGAGGTGTGGTGCATTGGATTGCGGACGCACTCGATCATGACAATGAAATTGTGACAAGCGTCACCCTGAACACTTCCCTTGGTGAGGTTTGTGATGTCGAAGGCCTAACAAGTTTCGCTGAGCAGCTTTATATCGGTTGCAAGACGAATTATGCGCGATCTAACGAGCGACATATTATTGTTTTCAGGTTTAATCCTAAAACTGAGACCTTGGTCGAATATTTGCGAATCCCCCTAGCTGAACTCGGACTTGAAAAATTTCACACCTCCGGTATCGAAGTAACGCAAAAAAGAATCTATTTAGTCTCCGCAAGGGAACGACGCCTTGTCGTCGTCAACCATAATGGAAAACTACTGAGCCAGCATCGTCCTGCAAAGCAGCAGCATCGGCAAATAGAAGGTGTCGCGGTTTCTGCCAGTGGCAGAATCTATCTGGTAGGTGAAGGTAAAAAACGCGGGCAACTCAGTATCTACGAATCCATCGAGGATATTTAGGTTCTCAACTCCACGTCCCAAACCGCCAGCGCTGCGACGCCGTCGTGCTAACGCCGACGTATGTACCACAAAAAATTTAGCGCGCTATTGGTACTTTGATATCCCTCTATCTGGAATCGATCTGTAAGGCGGTATCGGGCGCTGAAGGCGGTACCTGGTTCAAACATACTGTAACTATATTTGAGATAAAGGTTCGATCCAAAATATCCACTTACCTGAGCCTCCTGGCCACGCTCGCCCATCTCAGTACCCAAGGCAAACCCCTGAATACCAAACTGCTCTGCCGTCTTGCCCAACTGCTGATTGGCCGATGATAAGCCCATTGCGACCGCAGCCTGAGCCGCCGCCCCGTCTGCTGAAATAGTCGCCGCATTTATACGCCGGCCCGTAATCAAATAGTGCATACGTTCCTGCTCCGACATAGCCTCAGAACTAAACAGCTGTACCCGAGGATCAGCCAACGGGCCGTCAACCAACACGCCAACCGTATCGCCTGCATTTGTCTGGCGGCGCTCGGCGCGCAAGCGCAGGTAGGGCTTATCCAGGGGACCGTTAAACTCCAAACGCCCATCTTCTACCAACAAGTCCTGTCCGTATGCGCGCCAGCGGCCATCAACGATGCCAACACTACCTCTTGCGAGGAGATCACCGCCAGCGGGTTTTTCTAATTCACCTGAGCCAAACAAGCTGCCGACAAGCCCGTATCCCTTAAAGCGCACAGCCTCACCTAAGCGCACAGTAATGGCTGAAGAAAACAGCATATTGGTCTCCTGCCGTGGCTGTTCACCAACAATTTGTGTATCCAGCGACACACTCACAACATCAGGACTACCCGAGACATGTGATAAATCAATCAGACCACTGGGTATATAAATATCACCCTGCAGGTGAGTACGCTGTGGTGAAGCGGTTAAGGTTAGATCGGGTACTAACTGCAAAGAGACCCCAGGCAACGGTGATAGTTCATCGACTTGAATTAGTCAGTTTTCGCTTCCTGCTGCTCATTAACCCCCGTGCCAAAAAGCAAAGGTCGAACAAACTCGAACCGCTATTTTTCAATCGCGTTGTTAAAACGCTCTATCCTTGTCCGGCTAACCGCCACGCCACAATAGACTTAAGGGTTGCATGTAAACAGGTCATCTGCTGAGTCAGGTTTTTCATTATGGCGGTTAACTCAACCGGTGAAGTTTGTTGCTCGCCTTTTAAAAATCTATCCGCTAGACAGACATTATCTGCGCGAACGTTATGGAGCAATCCCAGCCGAAAATTGACCTTAGTGCGCTAAATGCTGTTTGAAGCATTTACACATCGACAGCTAAAGACGTTGGAAGGCGCAAACTAAACCCAGAAGCAGAAGAGAGGCATTGGCGCTTCTGGCATAATTGCCTGCACCCCAGCGGTGATCAGCAAAACCGGACTAAAATTGCTTATTCATAAGGTGAGCGCTACAGCCCCTATTCCGCTTGTTATGCGAGCCTTTTTTACAAGTTCGGACGTGTGGCGTCACCTGATACAGGCGTTCAAAAAATGACCGCCTGGAATGATCAAAAAATCGTAAATTTACGTATACAGCCCTACGAGCTTATTTTTGTCTCTCAAAGTAGGCAAATATCATGTTGCCTCTGAACTATATATAATCCGCGCTGGTCGCAAGTGTGCTTACGAGACCTGGCTATTGAAACTTGACACGCCAACGTAATCAGACGGATTGCGCTGGCAAATCGTCCTGACTCCATAAATTGGTTCACCCAATATGAATGACATTTCGCCATCGCCCTTTCGTTCTGCAAAACGATGGGGACTACTCTTGATAGCTTGCCTTGTGTTAATCGCCGGTCTAGCCGGGTTGAAGTATCAACAGATTCAAAAGTCCATCGCCTTTGCAGCTTCCTTCCCTGAACGTTCAGCTTCAGTCACAGCCGTAACTGCTGAAACGAGCAGCTGGACTCAGGTTTACCGCACAATTGGCGAAGTTCGGGCGACCCGCTATGTGGAACTGAGAAACGAGGTCGAAGGTCGGATTACCGCCATTGGTTTTGTTGGCGGCGACAAAGTCGCTCCCGGCCAGAACTTACTGAGCCTCGATAGTCGTGAGGAGATTGCGCAGCTCGATGCCACTCGGGCGCAACTAAAATTGGCAGATTTGCGGTTACAGCGCATCAGCGAGTTGCGCGGCGGAAAAATGGCCAGCCCAGAAGACTATGATAGCGCGGCGGCAGACAAGGCCGTACTGCAGGCCAACCTGGCCGCTCTAGCGGCACGCATCGACAAGAAACAATTGAATGCAACCTTTGCTGCAACAACCAACCTGCACACCCTTGAAGTCGGTCAATATCTTGCCGCTAATACGCTAATAACAGGCCTAACCGGCAATGAACCGAATCTCTGGCTAGACTTCGATCTGCCACAGGATAAAGCCGATATCGGCATAGGCACGTCCGTTCAAATATCTGGCGCAGGCATTAAGAATGAACTGACGGCGCAAATTATTTCCGCCGAGCCAGCCATTAATGCAGCCTCGAGAACACGAGGCTATCGAGCATTATTAGGTAATAGCGCAAACAGCTTATCCCCGGGCGCAGTCGTCGATATCGCTGTCCAGACGGGTGTCGTCAACGGTGTTTTTCGACTGCCGGCCACAGCGGTGAGGCGAAGCAGTTTTGGCGCCTTTGTTTATTTATTAGAGGCAAGCGAAGCAGACGCGGGCGCGGCAGCAACTTACCGTGCAGTGAGACAACCCGTGACGGTTACCCGCGCAGAAGCGGATCAAGTGATCATCACGCAGGGGCTAACAAAGGGCGATCTGGTCGCCGCGCTAGGGGCGTTTAAACTTCAAGAAGGCCTGATGGTCTATGTGGTAGAGCGAATAACAGCAGCGCAAGCGCGGGCGGCTGATACGCCATGAGCGGACAGAACGGAAAAGCCAATTTCTTTGATATTTTTGTCGAACGGCCCGCTATCCCCGTGGTCATATCCCTCGCACTCATACTGCTGGGTCTGCGCGCAGCCGTTGAAATGCCTGTACTCGAGTTCCCTGAAATCGAAAGCTCTTCGCTCGTGATTACAACACCTTACGTGGGCGCATCAGCCGACACCGTCAAAGGATTTGTCACCGAACCGATCGAGCGCGCCGCAGCCACCGTGCCTGGCGTTGACTATATCGACTCAACAACAACCGCAGGTGTCAGCACCGTCACCGCCTGGCTAAAACTCAACGAGCCTAGCAACCTGGCTTTAGCCGAACTCAATACCCGCCTTGGGCAAATTCGTTTCGAGTTACCCGCAGGTGCTGAGGACCCCATCATTACCGTCAACCGGGCGGATGCCAACAACGCCATCTTCTATCTTGATGTGGTTATGCAAGGACGATCACGTTCAGAAACAGCCGACTATATGACGCGCAACGTGGTGCCCATTTTGTCCTCAATACCTGACGTACAGCGTATACGCGTTGCCGGCGGCCGCGATCCCGCTATGCGTATCTGGTTGAATCCATCACGGCTCAACTATCTGAACGTCAGTGCTGAGCAAATTCGTCTGGCATTGATGGCAAACAACGTGATCGCGCCTATCGGTAGGATCGAAAACCAGCAACAGCGGATTGATCTGCAGACCAGCGCGACGCTTAAAACCAAAGAGGACTTTGAACAGCTCGTCATCAATAACATTGATGGCGCGATTGTCAGGCTCGGTGAGGTTGCCAGAATCGAACTCGGTGAAGTTGAAGGTAGCCAGATAGCGCGACTGAGTCAGCGCGATAATTTATTCCTCGCCGTCTATGGTCTGCCCGGCGCAAACGAGATTGAAATCGGCGATAGACTTTACACGGTACTTGATGAGGTCAATGCCACGCTACCAGACGGCATGCGCGTTGACATGGGTTTCGATGGCACTGTCTACATGCGAGATGCCATCCGCGAAATCTTTATTACGTTGGCGGAAACGGTATTTCTTGTTGGCCTCGTCGTTCTACTTTTTATGGGATCACTGCGCAGCGCATTAGTGCCGCTGATTACCATACCGATTTCGTTACTGGGAGCGATGGCTTTGATGATGGCGATGGGGTTTTCTTTCAATCTACTCACCATCCTCGCCATTGTTCTGTCCGTCGGTTTGGTTGTCGACGATGCGATTGTTGTGGTGGAGAACGTATCGCGCTTTATGCGCGAAGGGATGAGCCGCAAGCAGGCGGCCCTCGCCAGCTCGCGTCAGTTATTAACGCCGATTATCGGCATGTCGATTACGCTTGCCGCCGTTTACGTACCGATCGGATTTCTATCAGGTTTGACCGGCGTATTGATTAAAGAGTTTGCGTTCACACTGGCTGTTGCTGTTTTAATCTCTGGCATGATCGCGCTCACCTTGTCACCGATCATGAGTGCCTATGCAAGCCCAGCACAAGGCCAAGAAGGCGCCATGACGCGCTGGGTCAATACACGCTTTAGTAACCTGCAAAGGCGTTATGAAGCTTTTCTGACACATAGTCTCAATTGGACACCACAGCTGCTGGTCTTTGCCTTCGTATTCTCGTTACTGTCGATTCCCTTTCTTTTGATGTCGCAGCAAGAACTGGCGCCCATAGAGGATCAAAATGAGATTTTTGTCATCTCCACACCGCCACCAGAAGCATCACTAGCGTATACCCATGAACATATGTTCGATGTTGTGGACGTGATGAATAACCTGCCAAGCGCGACATTTATGTGGCAGATCGTTAATCCTGGCGGCGCAATCGGCGGGCAACAGTTTGTTGACCCCAGTGAACGCGACTTCACCACCCTGGACATGATGTCGCAAACATTTGGTCGCCTGTCGAAAGTGCCAGGTCTGCAAGCTTTCCCGAATTCAAGCCCGTCACTGCCGAGTGCGGGGCGTTTTTCCGTTGAACTCGTCGTCACGGCTGCTGCAAGTGCTGAAGAAATGCAGCCCTATGCAGAAAAACTGCTGAACGCAGCCTACGCGAGCAACCTTTTTCTGTTTGCAGATACCAACTTAAAAATCGACTTTCCTCAGGCTTACTTTGAATTGAACCGTGACAGGATCGCAGATGTTGGGTTAACGGTATCAGGGGTTAGCCAACAATTATCAACCTACCTTTCCGGTAATTACGTCAACCGCTTCGATCTTGACGGCAAAGCTTATCGAGTCATTCCTATGTTGGAGGATGCAGACAGACTGGATATCTATGCGTTACAAGATTTGAAGATTCAAACCCCGACCGGTGAGTTAGTACCTTTCTCATCATTGGCGACGCTGGTTGAGAAAGTGGGCCCCAGAGTGCTGACAAAATTTCAACAGCGAAACTCTTTTACGCTGTTCGCCGGCATGATTCCGGCCTACACAAAAGAACAGGGACTCAGTGCCATAGAGGCGGCGGCGGAAGAGATACTACCTGCAGGCTATATCGTTGACTATGCGGGCGAGTCTCGACAGATAAGGCAAGAAGGCAACACGCTGTTCGGCGCCCTAGGCATGTCCCTGGCATTTGTATTTTTAGTGTTGGTGGTACTTTTTAACCGATTTAGAGATCCGCTAGTCGTCTTACTCGGCTCCGTACCACTCGCGCTCGCCGGTGCACTCATGTTTACCTTCTTGGGTTGGACCACGCTGAACATCTATTCTCAAATAGGCTTGATTACCCTGATTGGTCTGGTGACGAAAAACGGTATATTAATTGTTGAATTTGCCAACCACTTGCAACGACAAGGACTCACTAAAATCGAAGCCATCCGTCAGGGCGCCTGCATCCGACTTAGACCTGTACTGATGACGACCGGCGCCACGGTAATCGGTCATTTTCCATTGGTACTCGTCTCCGGTGCTGGTGCTGAAGCACGCAACAGTATCGGTATCATCTTAGTCGCCGGCATGTTGTTAGGGACCTTCTTTACACTCGTCATCCTGCCAAGTATGTATTTAGCGCTAGCCTCTAAACATGGCGCTGAGATTGAAGAGGACGAGACGAAGACGGAAGCGGAACCGATTGTTGCAAACTAGCTGCAATCAACCACTACCCACACATAGAGTAAAAACTTAACCCATCATACGGTCTAATTTCTCTGTCAATAGCCATCAGCAACTCTCGGCCGAGGTACCCGTTGTTACTTGCTACTGCGGCCTTGTGCAACCTCCTTCGCTGCGCAATACAACACGGGCACCAGCAATGTTGTGACGATCGCTACCAACATACCGCCAAATGACGGTATGGCCATTGGCACCATAATATCGGAGCCTCGACCAGTCGATGTCAGCACCGGAATCAACGCGATCAAGGTCGTTGCAGTGGTCATCAGCGCGGGTCTAATACGTCGACTAGCACCCTGCACCACCAACGCTCTAATCTCTTTATGCGTGCTAGCTTTGTTGCGCGCCAGTGTTTGATCCAAATACGTCGCGGTAATTACGCCGTTGTCGGTGGCAATGCCAAACAAGGCGAGAAACCCAACCCAAATCGCAACGCTCATGTTGATGGGGCCAACTTGAAACAACTCTCGAATATTTTGCCCCAGCACCGCGAAGTCCAAAAACCCCGCCATATTATAAAACCAAATAATCAAGAAGCCGCCTGACCAGGCGACAGCGATGCCACTGAATACAATTAACGTCGTGACGACCGAAGAAAACTGCAAGTACAGAATTAGAAATATGATAAACAGCGACAAAGGTAACACCACGGACAGCGTTTGCTGTGCGCGCAGTTGATTTTCGTAGTTACCCGCAAAGCTATAACTAACACCACTGGGCAACACAAGCTCACCGGCACTGATTTTTTCCGCAAGAAATGCCTGAGCTTGTTCAACAACGTCCACTTCCGCCGCGCCGGTAATTTTATCGAATACTACGTAGCCGAGTAAAAACGTGTCTTCACTCTTGATCGCCTGAGGGCCGCGGACATAACTGATTTGCGCTAATTGACCGAGTGGGATTTGCGCGCCAGATGCGGTTGGTACAATGATGTCCGCCAACCCTTCCGGGGTATCCCGAAGCTCACGATAATATCGAACCCTAACCGGATACCGTTCTCGCCCCTCAACAGTACTGGTTACTGCTTTGCCGCCGACAGCCACTTCAATCACCTGCTGCACATCACTAATATGCAGTCCATGACGCGCTAAGGCAGACCGATCTAAATCAATCTCCAAATAGGGTTTGCCGACCAAACGATCAGCAGTGACGGTTGTCTTCTCAATAACGGGCACTTGTTTCAGCAGCGCTTCCAACTCAAGCGCGACGCGTTCAATGGTATCTAGATCAGGGCCTTTCACCTTTATCCCCATTGGTGCACGCATGCCGCTTTGTAGCATAACAATGCGCGCAGCAATCGGTTGCAGCTTGGGCGCCGACGTGGTGCCCGGCAAGTCAGTGGCTGATACAATTTCCTGCCAAATATCGTCTACGGAACGAATATGTTCGCGCCACTGTCGATAGGGCTGTCCGTTCGGGTCTTGGACGAGCTCGCCCACGTCGTCTCGCTCAAATTCATTCTCATCTCTATTGAAGCTAAAACGCATGACGCGCCCGTTCAGATCAGTACGAAATTCTGAATGATAGTTAATAACGGTTTCGAACATGGAAATCGGCGCAGGGTCCAAGGGTGTATCTGCACGGCCTAGTTTACCGACCACCGATTCAACTTCTGGGATTGCAGCGATGGCGCGGTCGAGTATTTCTAGCGAATCCTGCGCCTCACCAATCGATGCGTGGGGCATGATGGTCGGCATATAAAGAAAAGACCCCTCATCTAAATTGGGCATAAACTCCTTACCAAACCCAGGCAAAGACCTGTCCAACGCCTGCCAACCGCTCGTTTGGCGCAACGTCTCTGGCGCGAACCGAAGCAAATTGTCAAAACCCAGCCAGGCTGTTAGGCCGACGACCGTAATTAACGCAGGAAATGCCGTAAACAACGTTTTGTGCTCGAGGCACCATCCCAACACCCGAGGATACACGCGTTGATAATAACGAAAGGCAAGCAGCAGACCACCGATGAGTACCACCACAAAAATCAGATTGACTAACGAACCCCGGCCCGGCCCCAGGGGTAGCCAGGACTCAGAAAGTAAAATGGCTACTAAACCAGCTAGGATCAAGCTGGCCGCGCCAACTAGATTGCCCGTCACCCACTGTGGGATAGGCAAACGCGACTTGAGCAGTTGTGCTGCGCCGAACGCGATCAAGAGTAAACCAACCGGCACACTTAGCCCGATACTAATGGCCATGCCAACAAAAACCAGTCCAGCGAAGAACCAATATTTCACTCTTGCGGATTGAACTTTCGCACCAAATAAAAGCTGCGCAGCCGGTGGAATAATCGCCAGCGCAACAATGACAGCAGCCACCAGTGCAAATGTTTTTGTATAGGCCAGCGGTGTAAAAAGCTTACCTTCCGCCCCCGTCATGGTGAATACAGGCAGGAAACTCACGACCGTTGTCGCAACAGAAGTTAACACGGCACCGGCAACCTCTCGCGTCGCCTCGAACACAGTTTCTAACGGCGGATCATCGGGTTCAGCTTCCTCCATATGGCGCAAAATATTTTCACAAATAATGACACCCATATCGACCATGGTGCCGATCGCAATCGCAATACCTGACAACGCTACAATATTGGCCGACACGCCGAACAACTTCATCGCGATAAAACACATCAAGACCGCGATGGGCAACAGCGCACTAATGAGAATCGAGGCTCTTAGATGCATCACCATAATCAACACGACGATCATGGTGATGAAGATCTCTTGTGTTAACGCATCATTTAGCGTGCCCAATGTTTCATAAATAAGATTACTTCGATCGTAGAAGGGGACGATGGTTACCTGACTCAAGATGACGCCGACTGGCCAAGTCGACTCTTTGTTTGCACGTAGCCATGCAATCCATGCATCCTGATTCAGCGCTTGGCCGGTGAAACCCACAAACCCCCTTGCTTCGGCAAAGGACTGCAACGCATCTTTAGTCGTACTGCTGTAATCGACTATCGCTTTTGAAGGCAGCCCCGGCGAGACTTCCTCAATCTTGGCTTTGGTATTATCGATCGCTTGCAGGGGATTAAAACCATAACGCGCAACCACAACACCGCCGACAGCCTGCGCACCGCCTTTATCGAGCGCACCGCGACGCAAAGCAGGACCTTTAGCAACATTGGCCACATCTTTAATTCGAATCGGCACGTTATCGTTTGCACCAACCACAATGTTTTCGATGTCGGCAACATTTTTAATAAAGCCGAGACCACGGATGACGTACTCTGCACCGTTAACTTCGATTGTGCGCGCACCCACATCAAGATTGGATTGTCGAGTCGCGCTAAACACCTGATCAAGCGTCACGCCATAAGCGCGCATCGCATCGGGATCTACATCAATTTGATATTCTTCTTCGAACCCGCCAATGGAGCCAACCTCGCTCACGCCTTCGGCCGCGAGTAGCGAATAACGGACGTACCAATCCTGAATAGTGCGTAGCTCTTGCAGACCCCAACCACCCGTTGGCTTACCCGCCGAATCTCGACCTTCCAGGGTGTACCAATAAACCTGACCAAGCGCTGTTGCATCAGGGCCGAGCACAGGCTGCACATCAGACGGTAACGTGCTTTTAGGCAGACTGCTGAGTTTCTCTAGGACGCGACTTCTAGACCAGTAAAACTCTACCTCCTCATCAAAAATAATGTACACGGTGGAGAAGCCAAAGAATGAATAGCTCCTGACCGTTTTTACGCCCGGCACGCCCAATAGTGCAACAGTTAGAGGGTAGGTAATTTGGTCTTCAACATCCTGCGGCGATCGACCCATCCATTGCGTGAATACGATCTGCTGGTTCTCGCCGATATCCGGAATCGCATCCACAGACACGGGCGATCTCGGCAAGCTACCGAGGTCCCAGGAAAAAGGTGCAACCATCGTTCCCCAGCCGATCACGCCAGCGAGCAGCAAAAGCACGATCAACTTTCGCTCTAGACAGAAGCGAATGCACTTATCGAGTAGAGAGTAGGATTCAGTTTTCATGCTACCGCCCTGCATTAGTGGTGATGAGCGCCGGTAGAAGCGCCGCCCTTAGAATTCATCATGCTCGGCTTCGCCTGAATTTGTAGCGCACTATCAATTTTGAAGTTGCCCGAGACAACTACAAGCTCACCCTCTTTCAAACCGCTTATGACCACATAGTCCTCACCTGCCCTCGGACCAAGTATGACTTCGCGGCCAATGTAGCTAGGCCGATCGGCGCCAATATCCTCGACGTAAACAACAGCGCGCTTGCCCGTCAGCAGAGCTGCTGTCGCCGGTATCACTAGCGGCGCGGTCATATTCATTGCAGCATCTTGCGTGAAGCCCAATGACTCTGTTGTCACTAAATCCATACCGCAAACCGGACAGGTACCCGGCTCGTCTCGCAATATCTCCGGATGCATTGGCGAGACCCACCGACCAGCCAAATCCTCATCAACGAGATTGCCATCGTTCGCCAAACGTGCAGCGACGATAGCTCGAACAAACATCTCTGGTTTAAGTCGCTGATCGCTGTTATCCACGTTTACCCTAACTTTGACAGTATGCGTTTTTGCATTCAGCACGGGGTCTGTCTCTTATACACATCTCCGAGCCCACGAGACAAGAGGCAATCTCG
>OLHY01000062.1_pt1 | contig 36987 bp, 18 predicted proteins | sample 1609411 | NCBI WGS metagenome assembly OLHY01 (sample SAMN05416817, study PRJEB24817) | seawater metagenome | isolation source: Sea water | place: Canada:Atlantic | collected 2013-07
TTGCCTCTTGTCTCGTGGGCTCGGAGATGTGTATAAGAGACAGCTGTGGTTCCGTGTCACTCGATTACAAGATGAAGGCAGATTCTTCGAGGCACTGTCACTCGCAGATTGGATCACTAAATTACAACCAACCTTCTCCTCCGTCTGGACCTTCCAATCCTGGAACATGACTTATAACATTTCCAAACAGTTCGAATCCCCAAATGAACGGTGGAGGTGGATTCAGAGCGGAATCAAACTATTGAGAGATGAGGCGTTGAATTACAACCCTCAGTCATCGGAAATTTATCGTGAACTTGCCTGGATCTTTCAGGACAAGATCGGAGGGACGTTTGACACTCAACATGCTTATTACAAAGGTCGCTGGGCTACCGACATGCGGCGTATTCTTGGAGATCACCCTGACTTGAAAGCTATTGAAGCTTCTACCGACCCTCAGGTAATCGCAAAGCGTGATGCATTGTTGAAGAACTATGGACTGGACATAAAGCGCATGCGCTTAATTCAGGATAACCTTGGGCAATACGATTGGCGCTTACCAGAAACACACGCAATTTACTGGGCTTGGGCCGGACTTGAAACTGCCAGCGAAGGTAAACTTAACTTTCTGCGACGAGTCATTTGGCAGTCCATGAGCTTGGCTTTCGAACGCGGTCGCCTGATTGAGAACAAGGTAGACCAAAAGCTGGATTACGCACCAAACCTTGAACTAGCTCCATACACACATGCTATGTTTCTGAAAGTTCGAGGCGAAGAGGAAGATACCAATTACTACAGCACCATCGACAGAGCTCATAAGGAGTTTCTACAAAATGCATCTTACTATTTTTTCCTGCACCATCGACTCGCGGAATCATCCGAATGGTTCGGTGAACTCAAATCGCGCTTTCCCGACTCTTTGCCAAAAGGAATCAGTCTGGAAGAATTTGCTCTCAATCGATTCGAATCAAACCTTGTTAAAGCCAACATGAACGAGGCGCGCGTGATCATCAACGGATTGATCAGACAATTTCTTTATTTCCTTGCAATAGGGGATGAGGATCAAGCTCTGGGTTATCGCAACATGTCAGAAATTGCATGGAAGAATTACCATCAACCGACTCAGCGCTCAACCGAGAGGCTCGCACTTCCCCCATACGGAAAATTACTTAGGAACATGCTGCAGCGTATTAACCAAGGTGAGGAAGGATTCAGTGAAGGAATGATCGCTGCCTTGAAAACGCGAGTTGAGATTTTACCAGAGACGGAAATCGAATAAGTCTGAATTTCCTGCGCTTGATAGCCCCCCATACTTACCACCATTTGAAAGATGGATCTGGTCTAGGGGCATTCCCATAATTCCATTCGTAAGCTTCCAACGGAAATTGAAAAAATTCAGTGTGAGAATCTCCAAACAGCACATTGAAACGATACTCTCCTTTAAAATTATGCCACTGACTTTCTCTATCGTTTTTATTTCGATCTGCCCACCATGGCCAATCTCCGGTAACCAGTTTATTGGATGGGCCCTTGATTAAGGCAGAACCTTTCATGGGTGTGGCCTGTGAAGTGCCTTTTGCAGCTCTGGAATCACCTGTTACATGCTGAATCCTCAGCGTTTCAACGGCCCAAACCGTTAAGTAGCTATTACCCCATGCGTCGAAACATGTTTTGGTACCTTTTGGAAAGTTACTAATCCAAAGTGAATCCCCTTTATCTGATGGACAATGGTAAGCCTCATCCGCGGGAACGTAGGCATTGAGCGGTCTTCTCTCTCTTGGCACATTCCCTCCATGTAAGGTCATCGTACCTGTGTTCCCCCCCAGTACTCCCCACTGCTCGTAGGCAGGATAGAAGTCATTATTGTCATCAATATACATGGCAAAGCCCAGACCATGCTGACGCATGTTGTTGTTACACTTGATCGTTCTAGCCTTTTCTTTGGCCCGCGACAAAGCCGGAAGAAGCATACCAGCAAGAATTGCAATGATTGCGATGACAACCAGCAATTCAATGAGAGTGAATGCGAGCATGCCCGTCTGGCTTTTTTTCATGAATTCAAAGTGTCTTGAGTGGACGAAATGAACAAGTAATTACCCTTTTTTTTTTTCAATTCAACGCGGTGTGACCTGTTGAACGGCATTGGGATTTTTCTCTTCTCTAAAGAGGTTTGTGACCACTTTCGTTGCAGGGAGAAACTCAGCATGACCATCCAAAAACACGTAATTGGCCCCCTGATTGTGTCGTTGAGCAGCCAGACGACGTTCATTGCTGAGCCGGCTGGTTTGCTGGTTATAGGGTAGATGACTGGGTTTCCAGACATCATTGAGATTAGTAATGGCATCTCGAATACCAGTCACAATTGGCCGCCATGAACCTGCTGCGTTATCTCCAATATGGATACTGTTGGAGGGCTCCTGAAATGCTGTAATTTTCGATGGACCAATTTGCTCAGTACCAATCATATCCTCATTGTTTCTAAACTTCCATGCATTGATCGAATAGGTAATGATCTGCTTCTCCTTGGGATTTCGGTTAGGGTAACTAGGGCACTTGTATATGCGAATGCCGCTGAAGTTCTCCTCAGTTCCGCCTTCTGGCATGTAATCCATGTAGACTAGAAACCAGGGATGCCCATTGCCACGAGGAATGGAACCCTCATTTTCGTCTGAGTAAAAAATCATTGCTAGTCCGGTTTGCTTGAGATTATTGATGCAGGCTATTGCTTTCGCTTTGGCCTTGGCCTTGCCGAGGGCCGGCAACAACATACCAGCAAGAATTGCAATGATTGCGATGACAACCAACAACTCAATGAGTGTGAAACCCTTGCGGTTTCTCAAGGCGCCAACAGATAAAGGAAAAGATGTCTTCATAGACTTTGTATAATGACGGCAAGATGTCATTATATTGTCGAAATTGTTTAAGAGAATATTCATTTATTAGCTGATTTGAGCACTCAATAAGAGCAAAAAATGATATTTTCTTGCTTTCTCGTATACTAGCCAGATCGAAATTCCGTTCTGCTAATTCAGTGGTTTGACAACCATGACCCGGAAAAACAACATGGACGATTCGCGCTCTCTTTGAATCTGGAAAGTCAATCCCCCTTCATCAGCAAGCTTGGATTCCAGCAGTTTCCAGGAACGATCCGTGAGATTCGCTTTGGATTGTAAAATATAAGCTCTTCCCGGAATTGTGCTTATTTCCAGTTGCAGATTCATTGCGTTATCAAGAGTAACCGAGGTGATTTTTGTCACACTATTGAACTCGCGAGGATCTGTCCCTGCTTCAAATTCATCACGGTTGACATGACCATCTGAGTCAGGGTCTGCGTTTTCTCCACTGACCTTGGAGTCTGCCCGTTCACTCAAGGTAAAGAAACTGACCAACCAGTCTTCATAGCTGACTGAACTTCCTTCCTTTCGGACCCCCACGTTGAGTTGTCTTGTGGTCGTTAAATCACCATCGGTCACGTGAACCTGAAGCAAGTAATCGCCAGTAAAAGGAAAGCGGACCATCGTGGGTATGAGGGAATCATTTTGAAAGGAAACCCCACCTGGACCAGATACTTGTTCCCATTGAACCTCAGTAAGCCCGGGCTGCAATGGCAATCCATCATCACTCCATTCACCTTCCAGGGCTACCCATGTTTTTGGTTCGACCCACATTTCGGAAACCAATTCCACTTCAGGCGCCCGGTTGTCAGGGGGCGATTCAGCGTTTATCTGCATGTCAAAGCTGATGTCACTGCTTGTGGCGTTGGCTTGATGTATTTCCACGGCAATCACATTCTGCCCTTCAACAAGCAGATTCGGATCTATAGAGGATTCAAAAAAAATATTTTCATCATCACCACCTACTACAGCCAGGGCAAATGTCTGATGAGACACATCACCTTCAGACAAATTATGGCGGAGGATTTCCTGCCCATTCAAATAAACGATCGCGCCATCATCGCGAATCAGGCCAAGTTTCATGCTCTGCACACTCGATGGCCGAGCTATCTGAATAGATTTACGAAAATAATAAGTGACCGCTTTATTGGACGCGTTTCCTCCGTATGATATCACGGTTCTCTCATCCCCGTCTCCATACCCAAACTGAGCACTTCCCGATTTCCACTCCGCATCGCTGAAATCCAAATGAACCCATTGATCAGGCTGAGGTATGTCATCATCCATATATTTCCAGGCAGAGCCTGATGCGATCAGAGTTTGATTGCCTACCTGCCTTTCAACGGTGAGCTTCAGCTGTGAGGTTGAAATCAAGGCCCCATCGGATACGGATAATTCAACAACCCAGTCCCCCACCCCTGGAGCAGACACTCGAGTTTGCGCAAGACCTGAGTCTTCAAAATACAAAATACCCGGTCCAGAAATCTGTTTCCAGTGAACGCTCAGGTTTCCGGAAGATTCAGGCAATCCATCATCCTGAGCTTTCCCATTGAGTTCGAACACAGCTGGTAAGCTCAGTACGGTAATTGCCTGATCTATTCCAGCCATTACAATAGGAGCTTTGTTGCCATCATTTTCGCCCCCCGGTGAAGGTTGATCCTGGCTCGACCGCCAATTGATGGGATCATTCCCATAGGACCGGGCATCTAGGCGCTCAATGGAAGCTCCAGAACTCAAGCTCAAGTCAGGCCATGGCAGTGTGTTATCATAACGCACCTCATCCACAGCGATCATAGGAACAACTTCCCCATCAGTTGTAACATTTGGTGTGTCTGGGCGCATCAATCGTATGCGTTCACCATTGGCCTGCAGATTACCCTCAAAGGGCCCGAAAACCCTAACATTTCCTGGAATGGCAAAGGCAGAACGGAACTGATCCGGACTCACATTCACAATCAGCATGATTTCATCGGGATCCATCAAAACGCCAATAGGAAAGGAAAACCCGATGCCTTCCACTTTCCATGTATTGGATGGAGCCTCCGAATCAAAAAGAGTGATGCGTTGATTGGAAATATTTTTAATTTCCAGGAATTCTGGTTTACCTCCGTCCGGTGCATAGCCGATTTCATTGATCACCACAGGCCCCACCAATGGCTCAGCATTCGATGCACCCAAGGTCAATTGGGTTTGCGGAGGGTAATGCACCTGACCGCTGCTGGTGTAATATTGACCAAAGGAAACACCGTTTGCGGAGGCACCAAAGTCAAAACCATGACTGTAACCCGTGAGTTTACCTTGAGTGTCAGCAGAAAATAGAAATACGGATTCTCCAATAGAGCTGAATGTAAAACTGGGATCGATACCGGGTATTGGATTGAAATCAGACTCCGTCACCACCAGATAAGCACCAGAAGGAATCCGCGTTCCCTGCGGAAAGACATATTTGGCCGGTATATTTTTATCATCTGTTAAATACCACCCCCCGATGTCGGCCTCTTGTTCGCCCGTATTAAAGAACTCTACGGAGTCCAATTGAGGCAAGTCCGTGTGGGCTAGCATTTCGGTGATGAGGACACGCGGGAGTCCGGCCTTGATATCCTCTCTACCCGGGCTACCCCATTGCTGACTGGATGCGCGCCACGAGGATGCCTTCGATTGATCGTGTAATTGGGACGTTTGCAATGGAACTAGAGAAAACCCATCACCATCAGGCGTCAAAGGCCACGGTTGAACATCATCATACTCCAATGAAAAAATAATTCCCCCTGCGGCATGCACAAGTGTCAGTCGTTCACCACCATTATTTAAACTACCAGTATAACTACCGACAAGTGGCACCGAAGGATAGCGACTTCGGAATTCTGTTTCGTTTTTTGCCAAAACCAGATGAGCTCCTGATTCGATGATATAACCGTTAGGGAACGTGAAATCAATGCCATCAGTAAAAGACACACCACTTAGATCAAGTGAAGTGGAGGCCACATTTTTAAGTTCAATAAACTCATAAATATCTTCATTCTCCCCCGTATCATCTGCATTTGGATGATACATGATTTCAGTCACCAGTAGTTCATTGAAGGAGCGTGCCACAATAAAATCTGTTTGAGCAAGAGCACTCCACTCGCCATTGCTCACCGTTCGTGCCGCGAATTGCACATGCTCATTTATCGTGATCGATCCCTGATAAAGTCTTGCACCTGGGGCGAAGCCACCTCCTGCCAATCTTGGATCGCTTCCATCCAGTGTGAAATAAACCCGATTCGCATTCCCCTTATTCACTTCCAATAGAAACCCATCCTGCACAATCCCACCGAACTGGTTCAATACAGGTGCATTAACATCCGGGTATAGATCATCTCGCTGTAATTGACTGAAAACAATATCGGCTCTGCGCCGTATAAAATTATTGACCACGTTGTTGATCGTACGGATCCAGGCATTGTCTCTTGTGAATGGATCCGACCTTTTGGAATCCCCCCAGCGTGCCGATTCTGCAACCACGGCCCGGTCTATTTCCTCTTTGCGTTTCAGAAAAAGTTCAGTTGCCTGTTCGCGAGTCAAGACACCACCGTTGAACATGTGTTTATGAATATGGTCCGCGACCTTCAGGCGGAACTCATCGTTGTCCTGGAGTTTCTGCCATAAGTATTGTGGATTAAAATATTGAAAACTACTCCCCGCACTATAGGGACCCGTTCGATCCTGATTCACATTCAATAGCGTATGCTCCGCATCATGGACAAAATGCTGGAAGCCAAAATCACCCAGGCGATTGCGTATCGAATAAAAATTATTGGGTCTTGTGTTCCCCAGGAAATTAGAGATTGGAGCGTCGAGGTTTCCACCATAAAGAATGATCAGCATGTAATCGATTAAGTTGGGCACATCCACCAAAACGGGATATTCAGGATTGCGCGTCCCATCAGGATTATTCCCCAAGACACGCTGATAAGCGGCATCACTTGAAAATCCTGCCCGTGCCGCATCAAAAAGAGTGCGCCAGTCTTCGAGGTTGCCATCCGTTGCGTTGATCGTGTAGGGGCCCGCTTCTACCTTGACGACATCATAATCATCTTTATCGCCTCCATAATATGATTCTCCGTATGACGCCTCGGGGCGCTCCACGGTGTTGTACAAGCCCCAGTACATGCCGTTGATGTAGAGATGCACATACTCCCCACGCTCGGCGTTGTGTCCCATGGCCAATTGAAGATCCCGATTGTATTGATCTCTGAGAAAGATACCACGACTGTCTCCCTGAAAACTCCAGGAGTAGTTTTGAAATGTCCTGAGGTCAAATCCATCAAAGGATTGAGCTGCATCTTCGCCAAAGACTGGATAATTTAATTTGGGTTCGCCGTATTCATTTCGGAAAAAGAGACGCAGGGCATGTTTGGAATTGTTCGTACTCCGACTAAAACCACCTCTGACTCGAATCCCGGCATTGATTTGAAAGCCATCCTTTCCGTCCGGATAAATGAGCTCGACCGAACAAGGACGCTCCCATTGACGGCCATCTCGCGAGGGGTTGGCATAGATTCCGTTTGAAGAACCAAACATGTCATCCAGGTCCATTACGATGGAATAGGAGGGAATCGTCTGCATGTCCTCGATGATGGTGTCACGATAATCAGGATGATTGACGACCTCAGGATCCATTCCGTAATCAACCGTATTACTTCCCCATTGTACCGGCCACCCTTCCGGGGCCCGTCCATTGGAGGCCTGTTGAATCACATCCTCGAGAAAGATGTAGGTCTGGGTGTCTGTATTGGAAGGTTCGTATCCTTCGCGAAATGCTCTGGCCCGGACGGTTGTTGTTTGATTAATGGTGATAGGTTCATCGAACGTCAGGCCATTGGAGAGGGACGGTTCCGTACCATCCAGGGTGTAGCGGATCACCGCAAACTCCGTTGAGGTCTCGATGGTCAGATCAAATGGACTCGTGTAAAACCCGCGATCCTGATCAAATTTCGTGTCCGCCACAAAAGCCAAGGATCCTTCTGCATTGAGTTCTCCCGGTGTTGCCTCAGCGAAATAGTGATTGGCCTTTTCCTCTACCTTGTATTCCGAGAGAGAGGCATCCAGAAAAACATCCGCATCATCGACTGCGACATTAAATACCTGAACAGCCAGCAAATTTGAACCAGACTTCAATTCAGACATGAAGCGAGTGATGGCAAAACTCTCCCATTGCGAAGCACCGTGTATGCCTGTCGCATTGCTGTTCCACTCAGCATTGCTTGGAGCCTTGTCCCGCGCCACTTCCACTCCATTCAAAAAAGCAACGAAGCCATCGTCATACTTCAGCTTCAAGGTCATTGATTCCAATTGCGCAGGATCATCAATGCTGAAGGGAATCCGTGTGTAGAAGGACGCATGCTTTTCGTGCATCTGACTGATAACATCCGTTTGAAGTGCCGAGTTCACTCCGCCTGCGCGGCCTGTGGTCTGCACTTCGAGGCCGCCACTGGCCACATCACCAACCAATCGAAATTTACTTCCATCAAAGCGGCGAAACCGACCCTGTGCCGCAAAGAGCTCGAGACCGGCTCCCCCTCCCCGTTCATAGAACACAAGACGCAGTGGATATGCCCCGGCTTTGGCAAATTGCATGATAGCCACAGTGTCAGCAGGCGCTCTGGGGTTTGGAAAAGACATACTTTGGTCTCCCACCTCAAGACTGAATCCATCATCGCTATTGACACCAAAAGACCAGTAACCGTCTTCGGGAATGATCACGGTTCCGAAAGCCAGGATCACAAAATCATCTTGATTAACCCCGATACTCACACCAGGAAAAGGTGCATCATCACCATAATTGCCAGCACCTCCTGTATCAAAAAAGTTGAGAACAGGAGCCAACTCGGTAACAGAACCCACTTGTAAAGAAGGAGATTTGATCACTGACTCCGCTGTGGTAATATGCACAACAGGCGACCGAGCGTCTATTTTTTGAACGGTAAAACCGGGAGTGAAGGCCTGATACCCAATGCCAGCCTTTCCCGTAGACCAATGAGCATCAGAAAATCCACTTTGATACCACTGCGTTGATTCAGCAGGACCATCCGCAATACGAAACTTCAAATCAGCCCCCGAATTCAACAGGATCGATTCACTGACAACCTGCCCCTGCCCATAAGACACATCACGGTATTGCGTTGGATAAGGATTGAACACTGTTGCAAGAGTCACTCCATCAGAATGTATTAATGCCAGAAATTCTCCGTCGGAGTTAAGCTTGAAATTGGTATGCAACGGTTTGTCCGGATTTTTCCGATCCTTACCCGACGCCCACACTATCAACAATTCTTTGGGGGCCAATATAGTCGATGGAAATTGCCATTCAGTGAGATTGTCCGCATCATTGCTCAAAAACCAAGCTGTTAAATCAACGGTAACATTGGAGGGATTGTAGAGCTCAATCCAATCTGAACTGCCTCCATCTTCATCTTGAGCAGTGAGCCCATTGCTTGCCATGAACTCGGAAATCACTACCTGACCTTCCAATTGGGCGGAAAACGAGAAAATCAAGCACAGGATCACACACATTTGGAGAAACCATTTGTTTCGCATGGTCAGATGCAGAGCAAAATTCAGGCCATTTCAAAATACTAAATCGTTTTCAAAAACAGAACATTGTAATCAGGTTCATCAGGGAGCAAAGTGAGCTCACTCATGGATCATGACACACCACAGGTAAACATCCTCCTAACGCTCGAAGAAAGTGAATCTAAAGACGCGTGGAAACATGCATGCGCCGATGCTTTGGGTGTGCCTTTGGAGCGGATAAAAGAGGTTCGACTGCGAAAACGATCCATCGATGCACGCCAGAGAACAATCAAAGTTCAACTCCGACTCGATGTGGGGCTGGATGCTTCGCTGCCAGAATTAGAATCTCCCGCAAACAGTTATCTGAAAATCTCTGAAAAAGCCCGTAAGGTGATCATTGTAGGCAGTGGTCCAGCCGGATTGTTTGCCGCACTGCAAGTCATTTCGCTTGGAATGCAACCCATTGTATTGGAGCGTGGAAAGGATGTTTCTTCCCGTCGATTCGACTTGGCCCCTCTGTTAAGAGAAGGGGTAGTAAACGAAGAATCGAACTATTGTTTCGGGGAGGGTGGTGCAGGAACTTTCTCGGATGGAAAACTTTACACACGAGCCAAAAAGCGGGGGCCGGTTGCGGATATTTACCGCACTCTCGTTGCGCACGGGGCCCCGGAGAACATTCTCATCGAATCACATCCTCACATTGGCTCAAATTTATTGCCCAATGTGGTTCGAAAGATGCGTGAATCGGTAATCGCTGCCGGTGGCGAAGTGCATTTTCAAACTAAGGTCACGGACTTGATCCTCTCGAAGGATCGTATCACTGGAGTAGTATGCAATGAAAACCAATCCTTTGAAGCAAACGCGGTGATTCTCGCAACGGGGCATTCGGCACGCGATATTTATCAGTTGCTAAACAAGAAAAAGATCCTTCTTGAATCAAAACCCTTTGCGATAGGAGTTCGCATCGAACATTCCCAATCTTTCGTCGACCTTCATCAGTATCACCTGCAATCAGGGGAGCAAAGGCCAAATGCACTCCCTGCTGCAAGTTATCGATTGGCTACAAAAATTGATCATCGCGGGGTCCATTCCTTTTGCATGTGCCCCGGAGGCTTCATTGTTCCAGCAGCCACTTCCAATTCCGAAATCGTGGTGAATGGCATGAGCTTATCCAGAAGAGATTCTGCTTTTGCCAACAGTGGTATGGTCGTCACTGTCGAACCAGAAGATACCTCACATTACGAAAAAGAGCACGGGCCGCTGGCTGGCATTATTTATCAACAAAAAATCGAGCACGCCGCCAAGCAAGCTGGTGGCGGAGGCCAGGTTGCACCTGCTCAGCGAGTCACCGATTTCCTCAAAGGAGCCGTTTCGTCGACATTACCCAAAACCAGCTATTTTCCTGGCACTGAATCGGTTGACCTGAATGAATTATTGCCCGCCGAAATCACTCGAAGACTGAAGCAAGGCTTCACACTCTTTGGCAATCAGATGCCAGGCTACATCACTGATTCGGCCATCCTTATTGGTTTTGAAACTCGAACCAGTTCGCCCGTAAGAATCCCAAGAGATCCCGATACTCTCGAACACCCCATGGTCAAAGGCTTATATCCTTGCGGTGAGGGAGCAGGCTATGCAGGCGGTATTGTAAGTGCTGCTTTGGACGGGTTGAGGTGTGCTCAGGCAATCAAGAACGCCTGACACATTTCGCGCTAATTGAGATGTCCGCTTCAAGACAGATGCACGTTTAAGGCCAAAAAATCAGACCGATGGCTGCACGCCATAACGTCGAGCCCTTCCCCTCGAGAGCCATAGAGTATAGCCTCCACTCACGCCGCAACCGGACTCCAAAGAGCTCAAAAAATGTCACACGCATCGAATGAAACATGGTTCACGCTTGAAAATATATGGAGAACAACATATGATTTAAATCATGACACATGAAAATGTTACTCGTCACTTTCGTTTTAGTTAGCTTATCGGGCTCAATACAGATTTCACTGGCTCAGGGCTTTTACGCCGTCTCGAGGCCAACCATCATGCATCCTGCACGAGGCGTGTTTTTTGGACCTGTGCTTGCCCGTCCACAAATAGTGCAAGGAGGAGGAGCGCAAACATTCGCTCAACAGAAGCAAAGCCCAAAAGCAATCACTCCGTGGGCTCAAAGCGATTCCAAAGCAGTTTCCAGAGATCAAATTCTATCCCGTATAGAGCGATTGTGGGGTCAGGTCCGACGTGGACAAACTCAGGCGATGTATGCATTGGCAAAAATTTATGAGAAAGGGAATCCATTAGAACCACAACCCGCAATGAGTCACAGACTTCTCGTTATGGCAGCCCAAAAGGGCCACAAACGAGCACTTGCTGATTTACGCAAGCAATCCAGCAAGGGCACAGACAGCAAAACGGCTCAATTGGAGAAATGAGGAATTCATTAACTTCCTGATTGAAACGAAAACCGGATTGCTGGCAATAGACCGAATTTGTGGCTTTTAAGGCATGCTATCCAAAAAGAAAGGGAAATGAGCACCACATTTTGAATGAGTTTGTGGCAGACGATTACCTCTCCAGTACCGCATCCACAGTCGAATTGGATATCACAAAACGCAATACCACCAGCAGAATATAAGTCCAGAGCACGCCATGAAACCATGCTTGTAAACGCAACCAGAAGTGCACCTAAACTGAATGCACTCGCCCTGACTCCAACGCCCAGCATCAGCAATAAACCGCACCAGACTTCAAACCAGGGCAACCAAGCTGCGACGACGTTCATTTGCCAGGGGGCTTGAAGAATATCAAATTCGCGGATACTCTTGAGAAAAGTCACTGGGTCCAGCGTCTTGGTCCAGCCAAGGTAGATGAACATTCCCCCAATGAATACGCGAATTACAAAAGCAGCAGTGTCCTTCATGGTGTCTCTTGGGCCTGCTGCATGGAATGCAGTTCTTCAAAATCATCAAACCGATCTCCCATGGCGATTGGATAGGCTCCCTCGTTCCATCCACGCATGCCTGCTGCATAGATAAAAAGTTTGTCCTGTGAGACGCCCAATTGTTGGAGATCTGTTGCGGTGAATTCGCTGTCTTCACAATGACCGCCGCTGCAATAAACGATCACCTGTTCAGCGATCTGACACATCGGCAGTACCAGGTCAATGTATTGGTCTATTTGATAATGATCCAGTAGATAGGCGCCGGGAATGTGTCGCTCTTGAAAAAGGGTTTCATTTCGAGCGTCAATGAGAACAACTTCACCAGATTCCAAACGTGGATCTTCCATCAGCGCGACAACTTCAGCAGTACTTTTGGGCTGAAACCCTTTCTGCATAAGCCGTTCAATCGATTGCTGAAGTTCCGTTTCGAATGAGTGATCAGAAGAATGCTGCCTCTCTGAGTTGGAATCTTTTAATGAAATTGTCTCGGAAGTGAGAAAGTAATCACGAGTCACATCCAGACCATTGCTCGAATGATGGTTCAAAATTACTGACAAGGCAGTTCCGAGTCCAAGCACAAACAACCATTCAGGCCAGCTACTGTTAAGATCTTTGGATGAAGCCACAAATATCCCTTGCGAAAAGAGCTGTAACACCCATTATTTTTTCAATTTCCGATAGGAACCCACGGGCACCTCGAAATTACTGAATTCTTCGTGGTTAGTCTTGAGTGTGAGCTTCGCATCCTTCAGCTCGTCCACGTTGAGTCCCGCGGGAAATGTCAGAGTCATACGATGATGTTTTCCATTGTTGAGAATATTCGTGTCGATCTTGACACCTTCAACAGACATTTTCACATCAGATAATTCCAGAGGCGTATCTTGGTAAGAGAGTACTGTCAGATACTTTTTCATGGGCTTCGCGAGCACTCCCTCCTTGAGTAAAATTCGATTGGGAACAACTTGAACGGGAGCCATGACGTAGGCAGTAGCCGAGATCTGGTGATTGCGTGCATCTGGAATGTTGGTTTCAAAACGGATTGTCCCACGGTTCGAACCGTAGACCAAAGGGGGAACCGTTGTGATCTCGATTTGGTATTCCTTGCCCTCGGTGATCGTTTTGAGAACTGCCTTGAATCGCTCACCTTCGACTCTGAGATTTTTGATTTGCATCTGCGTTTCGACCTGGCTGGTCACTTTGATGATTGAAGTTTTCTCGCCCGTGAGAGACTTGAGCGCTGGGAATGCGGCGACCTGCGGATCCACGACAACTGGCATCCAGACTTTACCCTTGATCTGCAGGAAGGAGGTTGGATGCTTTGGATCATTGCTGGTAACTGTAACCGATTTACTCAAGGGGCCCTTGAATCTGGTTGTACTAAGTTTGATCGGAATAATTCCAGAACGCCCTGGCTCAATGGACTTGGAGAACTCTCCTGCAGTGGTACAACCACAACCGGGCCTTACACTCTTGATTTTGAGGACTTGGTTGCCTCTATTGAAGAACTTGAAGTCGTAACGAATTTCCTCGCCTTGCTGCACGGTACCGAATTGGTAGACAGGTGTTTCAAATTCAATGACAGGAAAGGCTTCAACTTGATTATCCTGAGCCTTTGCAAGGGTCAGACCGACCAGAAAAAAACAGGCAGCAAATTTCGATAAAATATTCATTTTTGCATTAAAAAAGGTTGATTCATGCTCGTGTTGGCGGAATAACGCAATTGAAACAGCATTAAGGTTAATTCCAACGCTTACTCACTGTCGGCGATGATCGGTGAAATTGCAACGCCTGAATCGATGCGTCTGCGAGCTTTCATAGCCAAGTAAGGAGGCACATATTCGCAGCGATGAGCAAAACTTCCAGGCAAAGCGTCTGCTTTCCCATGCCAGGGCTCACGAAGATCTTCAATGACGAAGCCATGCCTGCACAAGCCACCAACAAGAGCTTCCAATGTGTGAAGGAATTCCATGGCCCCCGATTCCCGGTGCTCACTACCATCGATGGGAGGTAACTTTCCCTGGTATCTTGCGGAAACCTCCACCGCATACTTACCGCACTCCGGTTTGGGTGTGGTCTGCAGACTGAAAGGTTGCTTATGCTGGACAATGTATAACCCTCCAGGTTTGAGCACCCTAGCAACTTCACGATGCAGGCCTTCGATGTTCTGGATATAACAACTACTCACGGGTTGCATGATCAGATCAAACTCTTTTTCCATCAAACCATGAAGATCCGTCATGCAGCGCTGAAGTCTCCGTATGCGAAAATCATATCGTTCGGCCATGATCCGATCCTTTTCCAGCATCGCTTCAGAAATATCCACGACAGTCACGTCTGCTCCCGCAGCTGCATACAGAGGAGCATGCTTACCACCTCCTGCCCCCAGACAAAGCACACGACGTCCTTGAACTCCTTTTGGCAACCATTGATAAATATTTATGTAGGGCAAAGGATTATTGAGAGCGCGCGCAGAGACAGTAGCTGTAAACCCACTCTTCATGGCAACCAATTTGTCCCATATCTCAGCATTGTGCTGAGAAGCTTTTCTCGATAAATCTTCCATCGTATGACTCGTTTATTTCGTAATTGTGAGTTTTATGATGGCCTGATTTAAGAACCCTACCCAAAGAAAACGCAATAAAAACTAGTCTCAAGACCACTTTTCAGCATTTTCCTGATCAATGACATGAGACAATCGGCACTGTAAACCTGAAAAAAGCCCTTTTTTGGCGATTAAAGAAAACAACTTGTAGGATCATGCACCCTTGGCTTGACCGACAATGAAAAATCCGATTGGATAAACACACCAAGCCACAATATTAGGAATATGAACAAATTAATTGTCATTTTACTCGGATGCCTTGCGACAGGATGGATTGCCGGGTTACAAGCGGATGAACAATCTGCCATCGCAACGGTTGAATCATACGGAGGCCAGGTGCTGGGTATCGCCAAAGACGTCGAAGGCGTGCGTGTATTGATTCCCCCCAAGACTTTTGAAGGACGCGTTCTTACAGACGCTGATCTCGAAGTCTTGAAAGAAATCCCGGGGATCATGGAATTGGATATCAAAAATGCAGGCATCGGAGATGCGGGTGTTGCCCATCTGAGCAATCTCGCAAGTCTGGAACGTTTGCATCTTGAAAAAACCAAAATCACTGACGCAGGCCTCAAGCACCTTGCAGGGCTGTCCAACCTCGTTTATCTCAACTTGTATGGTACCGAGGTAAGCGCGAGCGGTATGGATGCTTTGAAAACGTTGAAGAAACTGAAAAATCTTTATTTATGGCAGACAAAGGTAAGCGAAGATGCGGCAAAATCTTTTCAAGCAGCCATGGAGAAATCCGGCAATGACGCTCTGGAGATTAACCTGGGATGGGAGAAGGAACTCTTGAGCAAAGCCCGTCTGGCGGCTTTGAAAACTCAACGCGAAGCTCTTGAAAGCAGCGCAGCTGAAGAATCGACTGAATTGGTGGTTGCCGAAGACCCAGACTTCGCCACGCACATCATGCCTATTCTCGAGGCAAATTGTGTCAAGTGTCATGGGGAGGAAAAACAGAAATCCAAACTGCGTCTCGATAGCTATGCCGCAGTCATGGAAGGCACACCCGATGGCAAAATTGTTGTAGCAGGGGATTTGATCGGCAGTAGTTTATTCCAATTAATTACTTTGCCTGCAGATGATGATGACCTGATGCCTCCAAAAAACGGGCCTTTGAGTGAAAACGAAATCGCTCAAATTCGTAACTGGATCGTTAAGGGAGCCAAAGCTGAAGCTGAGGTGGTAGCTGTGGAAGAAACAGAAGTGGCATCCAAGGAAAGCGGTGTTTTTGGAGAATTTATCCTGCCGATTTTAAAGGAAAGATGTGCGGACTGTCACGGGGAGGACAAGCAGAAAGCCAAACTGCGCCTTGATTCGCTGGCCGCGACACTTAAGGGTGCAGACGGAGAAGCTATCGTTGTCAGCGGTAAACCTGATGAAAGTTCTCTCTATGCACGTGTCATCCTTCCAGCAGATCACGATGACCGCATGCCTCCTAAAGGAGATTTGCTATCAAAAGCACAAACCGACTTGATCAAGCTTTGGATCACGAGCGGCGCAGAGTAATTTCTCTGGCAATTTCAGCATTGGAAGAAAACGCCTCCAGTCAACTGGGGGCGTTTTTTTTTATTGAGGAACCAATAAGCCTGCAATCCTCATGATAGATTTGCACAAGAAGCCTTGATTTTATTTGGATTTTCTTCCCCCCGAATCTCCCTCTATTCATGAAAAGAGTGCCGCTCTGGGCGTGATGGCATTGTAAGTTAACAAAAGATCGGGTCGCACCTTTTTCTTGATTCTTTTCACCACCATGAACGCAGTAGGTGAGAAGATATTAAGCGGAAATAAAGCGATCCTAACTGGTATGGATTCTGTAAATCCTATCAAAACTTCGCATTTGTAAAAGCTGGTTTTCTCCTTGTTACCTCAGGTTTGATGCTCCCCTGCCCAAACGCCTGCTTTGACTGGAGAAAAAGCCAGCAGAAAGGGCAGTATGCCTGGCAAGAAGAGTATACTTCAACAGACATTACATAGTTTTCCATTTAACAACAAAGCAGCAATTAACGGCCTCATTGAGGTGCTTTCTACTTTACACCCCTGTATGCCATCGCTATAGGAATTGTATGTCCACTTTTTTTATCCCCAGGCAAAAGGTATCGACTCATGCGTTTACACTGATCGAGCTACTGGTAGTTATTGCCATCATAGCGATCCTTGCAGGCATGCTTCTACCAGCCTTGAGCAAGGCCAAGGATAAAGCGAATTCAACTCTTTGCAGAAGCAATCTGAAACAAATGGGATTCGCCATCTTTATGTATGTGGACGATAATGATGGCAAACTACCATACGCATGGGGTGAGGGACCAAATTCTTACATCCACGACGCGAATATCAATAATTTCGAAGCATTGCTGTTTAGCTACTATGGACGCTCTAAATTCGATGCTGCGCAACAAGGCCAAAACTTTACCAACGGTGTTTCACAATGCCCTATCCGTCTCAAGGAACCCCTCAAAGGAGGCAATCCCTGGAAGATAAGTTATGGAATGAATCAGTACACATCCAAAAACTTCCCTAACGCAAGGGGCAAGTTTCCTTCAGCCGATACAGCCAAGCTGGGGAGTGTGCGCCAACCAACCCAAACTCTGCTGGTATCCGATCTTGCTTATGTGCGCAACCACCCCCCCATTATCAACCTTTCCACCAATAATCTTGGCTACCGGCACGGCGAACGTTATCCAAATGGCGGAGCAATGACTCTTTTCATGGACGCACATGTTGCGAGTTTCAAGCAATCCCAGACCAATGGGATTATTCTCGACTTCAAGGTAAACCCGAATCTGATACTTCCCTGAATGGGAGCAAAACCAATCTTTACTTCATCATTAACTGCAATTGATGATACTTTATAAAATCTAAGTAAGTATTACTTAGATTGCATGCTCGCAAGTTGCTGTCGGCGTGCTTTATCCCTCTCCTTCCATTTTATCACTTAAAGCATTTGACATTCGTGAATTGTCACAAATAAGATGTGATGTTCCCTTTTTAAGCTTCGACCGCATCGGCAATACCACTTGCTCATGCGCTTAGGCAATTAGGGATAAACTGTACTCATTACCTGAAATAACACAGATATAGTATGAAAAAAGAGAATATTCACCCCAGTCAGCCTGCTCCTCATGGTTTGATCTGGATTCAAGGCAAGATTGCGCAAATCAATCTTTGCTTGTTTTTAGCAGTGTTCATCGCAGCGATAAGCACTGCCAATGCACAGGTATCAAGTGTCGTTTTCGAAGATGACTTTTCATCGGATACGATTGATCCAGCAAAATACACATCTAATGCGCCTTTTTTTGAGGGTGGCGAAGGTGATATTCACGCAGAGGCCGGTGAGGGCGTCATGCGCTTTGTCGGAGAGACCACCCAACAATGGTGGTCGGGTGGAACTTTGAAGGTCAATGAGACATATGCTGCATCTCAAGATGCACCTGTAACGCTGACCATCGACCGTGTCGCAGAAAATGGTCAGGGATCGGCTTCTCGAAGTGCACTCTGGATCCATGACGAAACGGAAAACAGCTACGTTCTCTTTGCCGATGTTCGAGGAGAAGGTGGATGGCGTTACAATCGCAAAATTGGTCAAGATGGCGATGTCCCCACAGGAGGGGGAAACAATATGGCTTCTTTCGATGGGGAGGCATTCGATGATGGAGGTCTGCATGAAATGAGCATTGTTGCAAATGGCTCGACCGTGCAGCTCATTCTGGACGGCCAAGTTGGCGCTGAAGTGCCTTTTCCATTCAACAATGTGGTCTTTCAATTTGGATCATATGCGCGTGCCAACAATGATACCGCGGATACGACTTGGGATAATTTGCAAATATCCACCGTGTTGAGCACGGCAGTCGTATTTGAGGACGATTTTTCATCAGGCTCGATTGATCCCACAAAATTTGAATCTGCGGAACCCTTCTTCGAGGGGGGAGTAGGCAACATTCATGCCGAGGCCGACGGTGGCGTGATGAGGTTCGTGGGAGAGACCACCCAGCAATGGTGGTCAGGTGGCACACTTCGGTTGAAAGATAGCTTCAATGCAACAGCCGACTCACCTGTAACTTTATCCATTGACCGTGTCGAAGAAGACGGACAAGGCTCCGCCTCACGCAGCGCGCTCTGGATCTTCGATGAATCGGAGAGTAGTTATGTATTATTTGCCGATGTCCGAGGTGAAGGCGGCTGGCGTTATAACAGGAAAATCGGTCAGGATGGCGATGTGCCTACCGGCGGCGGCAACAACATGGCTTCTTTCGACGGAGCAGCATTTGATGATGGGGGCCTGCATAACATGTCGATGGTAGCAAATGGTTCAACGGTACAATTGCTTCTTGATGGAGTGGTGGGAGCGGAGGTGGCTTTCCCATTTTCGCCCGTTGTCTTTCACTTTGGATCTTTCGCACGAGCCAATAACGACACGGCAAACACCGCTTGGGACAACTTAAAAGTTGAGGCAGTTCCTCAACAGAGCAATGTGGTATTCTCCGATGATTTCGCCTCGGATAGCATTGATTCAGCGCGCTATGAGCAAGCCACCCCATTCTTTGAGGGCGGCGTAGGTGATATTCATGGAGAAGCGGGTGACGGTGTGATGCGATTTGTAGGAACCACCACTCAACAGTGGTGGTCAGGTGGAACACTTCGAGTCACGCAACCTTTTGAACCTTCAGATTCAGAAACAATCACACTATCCATTGACCGTGTCGCAGAAGCCGGCTTGGGATCTGCTTCGAGGAGTGCTGTTTGGATCTATGACGAAACCGAAACCAATTATGTCCTTTTCGCAGATGTTCGTGGCGAAGGTGGCTGGCGTTACAATCGGAAGATTGGTCAAGATGGAGACGTGCCTACGGGCGGAGGTAACAACATGGCTGCGTTTGATGGAGAGGCATTCGACGACGGCGGTTTGCATACCATGACAATGGAAGCAAATGGTTCAACAGTGAAGTTGATCCTCGATGGGATTGAAGGCGCTGAAGTGAGCTTTCCGTTTTCGCCTGTTATTTTTCACTTTGGAGCGTTTGCAAGGGCCAATGATGATACAGCTGATACAACTTGGGATAATCTGATCATTGAGAGTGAAGGAGGTGCCACCTTCTCACCTTCTGGTATCGGTGTCCGTAAAGGGCAGACAAGCCAACCGGTGACGGTAAGAATTCCTCAAGGCTTGAATTCTCAAAAATCCATCAGCGTGAAAGTGATCAGCGATGATCCATCTATCGCGATCCCTCAAGGTGGCAGTAATGGAAGCCTTAACTTAACGTTTGCCGCAGGTGGCCCTAACACGATCACTTTCCAGATAGTAGGACAAGATCTGGGAGGAACGCAATTCAGCCTTACCAGTAGCGATATTGCTGCAGGCAACAAACTGGATGTCGCTGTGATTTCAGATCCTGGTGTTTTGCTGACTGAAGCCTTCGCAGGCAATTCCATCAATAGCTCTTTATTTGAAATTTCTGAAGAAGGATTCGGAAACGGACTGGGAGATTTCACTGTGGAGCAAAATAACGGCCAACTGGAAATTTCAGGATTTGCCGATGGAGATACCTGGCCCGGAGCCTCTCTGAAGACAAAGAACAGCTACCTGGCAACCGAAGATCTCAACCTCGTGGTCGAAGTCGACCGAGTGGCCATGGATCAATTTGGAGAAGCTGGACGAACCGGAGTGTTCCTGACCAATGCGGATCGGACACGTTTCGTCTTCTTCTCGCAGCAAGTCGAGATCGACGATGATGCCTTTTGGCGGGTTAACGTGAATCCTGGATCCCCTGGCGGTGGAGGCGCCGTTATTCCGGGGTTCGGCCCAATGGAAGATCTTGGTAAGCACACCATGAAACTGGTTGCCAATGGAAGCAGCGTCGAGGTCTTCCTCGATGGTGTCTCCGGTGGTTCATTCCCGTTCGAACTCAGCGCAGGCATTTTTGTGGAATTAGGGGCTTACGCTCAGTTTATGGACGAAGATGTTTCAGGCGAGTTTGACAATCTTTCGATTGAAAATGTATTACCTTGCGTGGAAGGAAGTCCATCCAGTGTTCTCATAACTCGGGCCGAGAGTCAGGAAATAACGGTCACTGTTCCACGCCTGGCAAATGACGCTGCCGATATTTCGGTCACCATAAAAAGCAACAATCCGGATGTTGCCATTCCAGCCGGGGGAAGCAATGGATCCATTACCCTGACTTTCCCATCGGGAAGCTCAAACAGTCAGACGTTCACGGCGATTCCAACCGGACTGGGTGCCGCAGAGTTTTCAGTATCGACGGATGCCGATGTGTGCGTTGCTGGCTCCATCTCAGTTGAAGTCATTTCCATTCCTGAAGTCTTCCTTACGGATGACTTTTCCGGCGATAGTGTGGATACTGCAAAATGGCGCGTCGATGAAACTCCATTGAACGAATCTGGTACATTGAAACCAGCTCCGCAATCTTTCATCGAGATTCAAAACGGAGAAGTAGTCATTCACGTGGAGGCTGAAACGCCAGCATGGCCAGGTATGGCGCTTCTGACGGTTGATACCTATTCAGCATCACAAACAGAGCCACTGACATTCGAACTGGACCGCAAGATGGTCGATTTTGTTCTGGCATCCGGTGTTGGCTCCGAAAGTCGCACGGGCATGTGGGCAATGAACGCGAATGGTGATCATGTCTTCTTCGTCGATCATACCACACATGATGCCCGCAACTTCGGCTGGCGCTACAATCGCCGACCTGGTGCGGATGATAATGAAGAAATCGGTAACGGAATCAATATTCCAGCCTTTGATGGAGGATCCTTCGACAATCGAGGTGATCATCGCATGAAGTTGGTATTGAACGGATCAACGGCAAAACTGTTCCTGGACGATGTTTTTGGAATAGAAGTCGAATTCCCTTACTCGGAGGGAATTACCTTAGGGTTTGGTTCTTATGCTGATGAAGTCGGCCCTGCTGATCCAGAAACGGGAGAACCTCTGGGCAACCAAACCACTGGTAATTTTGACAACGCTCTTATCTCGGGCGGGTCAGTACCATTCGTTGAGCAAGGTAATATAACCGGATTCACCATTCAGGAAGGAAACCTTGTTATTGAATGGACAGGAAACCAGCTATTGGAGGCAACTTCTGTAACAGGTCCGTTTACACCTGTTGCCGGAGCGGTCCCGCCAAATTCCAGCATTCCTATTGAAGATGGAGCTCGATTCTTCATCGCTGAGTAAATCGATTACTTAAAACCGCAAAGGGCCGCCTCTAGAGGCGGCCCTTTTTTATTGGGGCTCGGTAATATGAAGCGTTTGATTGGCTTCCAAATTGGAGTTCAAGACTTGTTCCGATCCAGATGGCCAAAGCACCTTGATGGAATCAGCTGAATCGGCCTCCCCCAGACCGAAATAAAGCGGCATCGAACTTTGGGCCAAATAACCGGATTTACCGTCATTCAATTGGAGATATTTTTTACCTTTGATCGATACGGTGACTAAAGCTCCAATTCCATTGCGATTGGAGCTTTTACCGGTCAACTTGATTTTAAGGAACTTGATGGCTTTCTTCTCACTCAGGTCACTGAGCAACAATTGAGGACGGTCGTAGAATTCGTTAGTAACAATATCGAGGTCACCGTCGTTATCCAGATCAATAATAGCTGAGGATCTTGTACTTAAGGTGCCCAGAACCTTCTTGCGACCCGTATGATCCTTGCATTCCGAGTGGTTTTTATCCTTACCATCACAATCCAGCGTAAACCAGACTTTCTCTGTGCGACCGTCTCCGCGGGGTTCAACACCGAGCAGGAATTCACTGTCAAAAAAGCGTTTACCGTCCTGATTAAGCAACAGACTGTTTATCCCATAACGAAAAGGATACCCCATACCACCGCTTACAAATACATCCTCAGATCCGTCGGCATTTAAATCCCCGACACTGAAGCCCCATGGCCAATATGTTTCCGCATGAAATCGATCCGAGGATTCCCTGTAATCTCCATTTGTTTGACTTAGATACAGTGCATTGCCGAAGATATTGTTGCCTGCACCTTGAAGATACTCCTCCGTCCATTGTACCGAACAAAAGGCTTCACTTTTCGCTTTTTCCAAACGCGGATCGAAACGAAGTGCTTGCATGGTTTGCCCTTGAGTCATGTCTGAATGCATGTCGGTGATATACAAATCAAGTCGGCCATCAAGATTGGCATCAAAGAATTTAACGCCCATCGCACCCCATGATGTTTTAGGGAAGTACTGATCTGTTTTCTCAACAAAGGTTTTTCCTTGCTGATTTTCATAAAAATGATCATCACCTTGCATGTTGACAATGTAGAGATCCATGAACCCATCCTGATTGACATCGGCGAAGGAGCAATCTCCACTCCAACTGCCATCCCTGAGACCTGTTTCCTGAGTAACGTCTTTGAATCCTCCATTACCAAGCCCTCGATAAAGAATGCTGTATTCTGTTCTTTTGGGAAAAAGGTGACCGGCAAACGCATCCGGATAGGCCTCGTAGTATCCGCCTCGTCCCTGACTTTCCTTGGTATATTGCCCTACATTGGTCAAAAACAGATCCAGGATTCCGTCGTTGTTGTAGTCCCAGAACACGGCCCCTGAGGAATGTCCCTCGTATGTCAATCCGGAGGCCTCCGTAACATCTTTGAAGACTCCATCTCCCTCATTCTGAAATAAATGGTTACCACGACGGACAGTGGTCACAAATAAGTCCTGATCGCCGTCATTATCCACATCCCCAAATGAGGCTCCAACCGAAACACGATTTACCAAACCAACTCCCGCTTTTCGTGTAATGTCCTCGAACTTACCGTTCCCCAAGTTTCTCCAGAGGTGGTTATACCCCATTTGAGTCGTCCAATAGATGTCCGGCAGATTATCTCCATCGATATCTGCTATGGCCACTGCGTTGCCGTGGTCGTAGTGAGCCGCTTTGTAGGAAACTCCAGCGTCATCGACAATATGATGCGAGAACCGAATTCCACTCTCACTGATGCCGTCGGAGAACTCAAATCCATGATAAACCGACATCGTTTCTGCCTGTTTCAACTGGTAATCCTTGCGGGCCATCAATCTTTCCATGGCATAAACATGTTCCGGAGACTCGTCCTGCGCTGAAAGTGCCATGCCACCGCAGATGCTTATACAAGCTGCGGCTGGGCCAATGAGTGAGCTGGCGTTTTTTAGTTTTCTTTGGGTTGAGATTCTGTGGGGCCAACAGGAGAGCCATCGGGAGTGGTATAACATCCGACGATACGAGCAAATCGGATCAAAAAAGTCGAGCTTGGAATCCATGTCATGATTCCCGTTTTTTCTGGTTTGTTGTAATTTTCCTCGATTAACATGCATCCATGTTTGACACACCCCGGCGCAGTATTTTTTTAATGCTTGGATGCGTTTCCATTGCCTTACAGCTATCTTCACAATCCTGGGAAGAAGGCGATGGTTTCAGATCGCTTTCAGCAAGTGCTGTGTCCGGTGATTCCCAGGGATTCAGCCTGATTGAAAGTGGGCGAACTGGATTGGATTTCACGAATTCATTAGTATCAGATCGAGGCCTTCGAAATCAAATTCTGCTGAATGGATCTGGCGTTGCCGCTGGAGATGTCAACGGAGATGGGCTTTGCGATTTGTACTTCTGCGGACTGGATCGGCCCAATATGCTTTTTATCAATCACGGAAATTGGATGTTTGAAGAATCTGTCATTGCTGATGCTATCCTCTGCAAAGATCAATCTTCTACTGGCGCTGTGTTTGCAGATGTGAATGGCGACGGTTCTCTGGATTTGCTGGTGACTGGCCATCAAAAAGGCGTACGCCTCTTTCTGAATGAGGGAGAAGGCTCTTTCATCGAAGTCACAAAAGAGTGGGGCCTGGCAAGCACAAGTGGAAGTGCTTCCATGACGTTGGCTGATGTGGATGGGAATGGTTGGCTGGATCTTTATGTGGTCAATTACCGCAATGACACCATGCGAGATTTGCCGAATGGACAGTTTGACGTGAGGTTGATCAACGGAGAATATCGACTCCTCTCTTACAACGGAAAATCTGCCGATAGCCCTGACCTCAAAGGGAGGTTTACATTTAATCGCTCACAAGGTGTTTTGGAAAACGGTGAACCCGATCAATTGTTTCTCAACTCCGGAAGGGGTCAGTTCGAACCCGTCAACTGGCAAGAAGGCCACTTTCTGGATACAAATGAAAACCCTGTCGAAACCCCCTACGACTGGGGACTTTCAGCCATGTTTTACGATTTCAACGGAGACTTGGCTCCGGATCTTTATGTTTGCAATGATTTCCAATCGCCGGATCGCATTTGGATCAATATGGGAGATGGTCGATTCAGGGCCATGGATGATAATCGAATCCGGCAGACAAGTCTCTTTTCAATGGGACTGGATTTTTCAGATATCAATCGTGATGGATTATCGGATTTATTTGTAGTGGATATGCTCAGCCGTTCACATTTGCGAAGAATGGTTCAAGTGATGGATGGCATGGCATTTGCACAATACCGCGATACCTTGCAGGCAAGACCTCAATCGCCTCGAAACACATTATTCATCCAACGAAACAACCAAACTTTCAGTGAAACAGCTCGTTACAGTGGAGTGGAAGCATCTGATTGGTCATGGTGCCCGGTATTTCTGGACGTAGATCTGGATGGATATGAAGACCTACTGATCACAACGGGCCATTGGCGTGATGCACAGAATGCGGATGTCTCCCGAGATCTGGATGCAATGATCCAAGCAGGCAATTATACACACGCTCAAAAACTGGCGATGCGCAGCCGTTTCCCTGTGCTGAACACTCCTAACATCGTGTTCAAAAACATGGGTAATGCTCAATTCGAAGACAACAGCGCTGCATGGGGCTTTAATTCCACTCAGGTATCTCACGGTATGGTACAGGCGGATCTGGATAATGATGGTGACCTTGATATTGCCATTAATTGTCTGAATACCCAGGCACTGCTTTACAGAAATGATTCAAGCAACCCGCGAGTGCGTGTCCAGTTGAAAGGCAGCAGACAAAACACCGCCGGTATTGGAGGATTGATCAAAGTCAATGCACCGGGGCTGCCGATACAGACTCAGTCTATCATATCAGGAGGAAGATACCTTTCGGGAGATCAGGCGGTCCGTTCCTTTGCGGTTCAAAATGCAAACGATACGGTAACCGTTGAAATCAACTGGCGAAATGGACGGCGCGACCTTTATGAAAATATGTCGGCAAACCGGCTTTACGTTTTCCATGAGAACAAGAAAGCAAATCCACACATTGCCACGAAAGCTCCTGAACCCCAGATAAAAACCTTGTTTGAGGATGTTTCGGAACGATTAAATCATCGTCATTCAGATCAGCCGTATGATGATTTCATGAGGCAACCCATGCTCCCCCGTAAGCTTAGCAGTCTTGGGCCTGGACTTGCTTGGTTCGATTTCAATCAGGATGGCTGGGAGGACCTCTTCATTGGCGGAGGAAAGAAAGGAAAACTTGGGGTCTTCCGCAATGAAGAAGGTCTGCGTTTTGTCAGGCAGCGAGCAAAGGCATTTGAAGCTGAGCTTCCCAGAGACCAAACTTCCATCATCGCTTGGCGGCCTGATTCGAAAGACATGGCCCTCCTGTTGGGCCAGTCGGCATATGAATCATTTCAAACGGAATTACCTGTTTTCAATCATTTTTCCATGGTGACCGGAAAAATGGAGACCATCACCAATGGTGAAGGTTCCAGCACGGGGCCAATGACAATGGCAGATTGGGACGGAGATGGAGATCTCGATTTATTTGTAGGTGGCCGGGTTCAATCTGGGCGATTTCCTGAAAACCCCAAATCATTACTTTATCGAAATCATAACGGCAAATTCCTACCTGCGTTAGAATCGAGTCAGCCATTCACGAATGTTGGAATGGTTAGCGCTGCTATTTTTTCTGATCTCACTGGTGATCCTTTACCGGATCTCATGCTGGCCTGCGACTGGGGTCCGCTGTATTTATTTGAAAATAAGGGAGGACAGTTCGTTGAAGTAAACAAAGACGTTCATTGGAGGGATTCCCTCACATCGAAAATATCTTTTAATTCCTTGAACAAATTGCGGGGGTGGTGGACGAGTTTGACGGCCATGGATGCCAATCAGGATGGCCGATTGGATTTGGTAGCCGGCAATTGGGGGCGCAATCATGAGCGGGGAGATTCCAGCTTCCAACCATTGCGGATCTATTATGGAGTGGCATCCGGACCGGGAGGCTACCCATCAGTGGAATCTCATTGGGATCAGGAGCGAGCTGCATTTGTGCCGTCCAGAGATTGGGGGACGCTTTCTGCCTCATTGCCTTGGCTGAACCGAGCATTTAAAACATTTCAGACTTTTGCCCATGCCTCAATAGACGAAGCACTGCAGACAATACCCGGTGAGTTTCAGTTTCTGGAGGCCCGATGCTTTGAGTCCATCGTTTTTCTAAACCTGGACTCTGCATGGAAGGCAATCCCTTTACCTGACGAAGCACAAATGACTCCTTTGTTTGGGATAGGTATCGGTGATTTCAACAATGATGGAATGGAAGATTTAGTAGGTTCACAAAACTTTTTCGGAGTCAACACACTCGACAGCCGACAGGATGCTGGCACGGGGTTGCTACTTTTTGGAAACGGGGATGGAACCTTTACCGCTTCCATGCCTGCATCAAGCGGGATTGCCATTCCTGGAGAAGGTAGAGGATTGGCTGTCGCTGATTTTGATCATGATGGCCGTGCTGATTTCATCGCAACCCAACACAGCGGCCCCACAAAGCTCTACCGCAATCTGGAACAAAAAGTAGGTTTGGCCGTCCGATTGAAAGGGCCAGCCGGCAATTTACAGGCTATTGGGGCAAAGGGGAGACTGATTTATGAAAACGGAACCAAAGGACCGACACGTGAGTGGAGACTTGGCGACGGCTATTGGTCCCAGACACCGAACCGTCAGGTCTTCGGTTTTGATGCCTCACCGGCAGCACTGGAGGTTCGATGGCCAACAGGCGATATTCAGGTAATGAAAATCCAGAAAGGACAAAAAGAAATTCACGTCACCGTCTCTCCGTGATCGAGGTCGAGGAGAGTTGTTTATGCCTTCCCCCCAAAGTTTGGCTACTTTCTCTTGAACCAGTGAAAGATAACCGGAAAGAAATCAGCTTCGAAATGCTGAGACGATATTTGCTTACAGTAAAGCTTGTGCAGGGGGAAATTCAAAAATTGCCGAACCGATATAAAATGAGAATAAATAATACCTTCTAAGAATGATCGCAATCTCATAACAGCGAACGGCAGTGCTTGATCTTCACCTGGAAAATTTGATTTAATTGGTGTGAAGGTTCCTCCCAGACCATTCATGATGATTATGATTTGAAATCCATAGATTCATCAATTCTACCTGGTCTGCAAATAACCGATCAAATCAGCAAGGTTTTGATCACTCATAGCCTCTCCCCAACCCTCTGGCATGAGTGATTGTGAGGATGATTTGATTGATCGGACCTGAGCCTTGTCAATGAACCTTCTTTCACCTGATGTCATGGTCACATGCAAATCGCTGGGTGTTTCATGAGTGATCAAAACCGTCCACTCGACTCCGTCGTTGAGCAGCAAGTCATGGGCAATATAAGTTTGTTCGATCGCCTCGTTAGGATTCAAAATAGCCGTTAAAAGCGCCAGACCTGAACGATCATTCAAGGAATCTAAATCGGGCCCAACATCTGCACCCACCGCTTTAAATCGATGACATAACTGGCAATTTTGCTCAAATAATTGGCGACCTCTTGAAGCATCTCGAGTGAGTCTGGCCAAGTTCCCGAAACGTTTGGAAATGGATTCTGTTTTCGTCCTGGATAGCCCAAGTCTGGTTCTTCTGTGTTCAATCGCCTCAATAGCCAGAGAGTGCAGTTCCGGGTCAGGTAATCTTTTCAGACTAAGTTCCATTTGCTGAGTCATGCTGGTATCGTCAAATTTTTGTTGCGTCTTTTCAAAAACACCGGTCTTCAGAGATGTCAGAAACATCCGTGCTGTCTCGCGGTTTTTCAATGCCATGGACAACAATACACGACGCTCTTCAAGTCTAGATTGGTTCCACACCTTACCATACCATGTAAAGTTATTCTTGAACGGCTCCATATCAGAAGCCATGACTTTCAGTATCTCATGCCGTGTTTCATGTGGAATTTCATTTTCAAATGAAAACATATATTCCATCCAGGGAGCCCAGTCTCGGACACCTCGCGTTATCCACAAAAACTGAAATGCATGGAAAGGCTCCGAAGCATTCAAATCTCCAAGTCCGGCCAACACACTCATCGCCAATCCTTGCATGGCATTCTGAATGTCTGGAGTTGAATCAAACAAATTTAATTTGCCTCTGTTCTTCAGAAAATGAGAAGCCAAGGAAAGTGCCCGTGTGCCATTTATAAGATCAAGTTCATTCATCTTGTGCTCTTTCTGAAACGATGCGATTTCATGAGGAGATAAGAGCTGTATTCCTCCTTCATTGGGTGCGAGTTTCTGCCAGAACCCAACGTTCACGCGTGATTTCATCCATTGCATGACCTTCGACTCCATCCATTCAGGGTGTATATTTACCCCAGCTTTGATCAAAGGCTGCAACATCCTGTTTTGCTGGCATTCAGAGCAGGAAATCACGTGACTTAACATGGGGCGAAGATACTGAGAAGCAGCAATCAGGAGCGCTTGCCGCATGGTTGAATGATGTGCATGCTCGTGCATGAAAGAGGTGATGCTTTCAATCTTCCAATTTTCATATGCTGAACTGATGGAAAGCATGGCCTGAAACCTGACCGCAGGGGATGGATCACGCAGCAGTTTCAGCACTGATTCTGCAGATTGCGCACGACGATTTACGTTGGATTTCGAGTGTAATTCATTTAAGACCACTGCATTTCGGCGCACTTCAGGGTGATCATCCCTGAAACTGGCTTCCAGAACCTCATCACCCATGTGCCCCAGCAATTCCAGTAACCACAAAATATGAACGCGTGCTTTGGCATTGTTTGTCTCATCCAACAATGCTTTGAGGTCTGGAACTATATCGCTCGCATCAGATTCAATGATGAGACGCTGAGTGGTATCCCTCACCCAACTATTTTCATGATTGAGGTAATACACGAGATCGGATGGCTTTAGATCCGCTAATTTGGCGATTTTATTGGGGATTTTGTCTTTTTTCGCAATGGCGTAAATGCGCCCTCGATTGCTACCTGCTCGTGTATTCAGATATTGTTCGACGTCATCTGGTATCCATTCCGTATGCTCAATAACCAATCGATACATGTCAGCAATGAACAAGCTACCGTCTGGAGCAGTCTTTGTCATCGTGGGACGAAACCAGGGATCGCGACTCGCAAGGAACTCACGTGCTTGCTCATGGTCAGGGCGCTCAGCGGAGAAAGTAACTCCATCACGCTTCAAGTGAAAATGGCGCACCAAATTGTGAACGGGTTCACTGACAAAAACATGTTGCTGGTCATCCTCAAAGAGCACGTTGTCACGATAGATAGTAGGGCTGCAAGCCGATGTAACATGACCTCGCATACCGACGTCATTGAATCTTTGCAGACTGGGAGCAATTTGGTCGATTTTTTTGGAAGCAAGGTCGGCTGCCAATTGTATTTTATTCGACCCTAGATCAGGAATAACGGCCCGCTTTGAGTAAGTGTCAGGCAAATAATAATGCCACAACCAGTTTGGATTATTATTACCAAACCAATTCCCCCAATCATCGCGTGTTCGACCAAATTGCGTTTGACCTTCTATGGCCTCAAACTGCCCTGTTCCAGGATGAAACCGAAAATCTTTATACCTCAGATTAACAGTTTGATTTGACCATAAGGAGCTTATTTCACCACCACTGTCGCCATTCGCACCATATAGCCAGTGATCGAGCCCATAGGTGAATCCATTCACGCGGTGTTGTTGATTACCCTCACCAAACCCGGAAAACATATTTCTCCGAAAGTCTGCTTGACCATCATCATCCAGATCAGCCGCAAAAAACACATGCGGTGCCGCGCTCACCCACAAACCGTTCTCCCATGGATACAGTCCTGAAGGAAACGGTATCCCATCCAGAAAAACGGAGGCCTCGTCATAGACCCCATCCCCATCCACATCTTTTAATCTTTTGATTCTTCCTCCGGGCTTGCCATTGGCATCAATACCCAGCGGATAATCACGCATTTCAGCTACCCACAGGAATCCATCAGCTGACCATTCAAAAGCAACTGGATCTTCTATCAAAGGCTCCGAGGCCACGCATCTGATCTCGAATGCATCGTCCAATTCGAACGCGGCCAGAGCTTCATCCACATCTTTGGGTTGAGGGCGATTTCCCAGCAGAATTGCCTCAAAAGACTTACGCTGAACCAAATCAGGCAAATGCGCCGTATCTTCATTTTGAACCCAGACATGCCCATTGGCAAACCAGGCACCATTATCGCGATGAGGACCTGATCGGATAAAAGCCGGTATCGCGTCTTCATCGCCTCGCTGACCTTCCATGACCAGTCGGGTCCAACCTCTTTGAAAACCAAGAACTAACTCAGGAATAAAAATGTAGGCTGCGTAATCTTGCTCATCTGATTTGAGTAAATCCGCATGATCATCACCATTGATATCAACCAAACGAACACCCGCATCCCGCCCTTCGTCATCTATGAAGTGTAGGTCTTCGGGCCAGGAATAATTCAATTCCTCCCAAGTTTGACGACTCGGATTCCATTTTAAAACCCCATGCTGATCAGGGTAAGCGACAATCAATTCATCGATACTATCTCCATCCACATCGTGAACGATCACTCCATTCCCACTCCCCTTGAGGACTGTTTGAACCGGTTTCCCTTCGCAGCGAAGTTCCGAGATCAAACTTCCCTTTTCTTCAACCCCATTCTCAGAGCGCACCCATGCCCCTTCGGAATTTTCAGTTCGATATAAAAAAGCAACAGGACCATTAGCCCAGAATACTCCGTGTTTAAGTCCCGCTGTTTCACCCGATTTTGAGAGAACATTCAGTGAGGAGTCTACCGTTCGATATTCCTGTTTGGATGGTTGCCAGATGCGCATGGCCTGCTCATTTTCATGCCCCAGGAGCACGTCTAGATATCCATCATCATTGGCATCCAATAATCGGATACCAGCATCATTTCCTCCTGCATTCCGAAGTGATTGTCCATCGAGTAAATTATCTTTCAAACGATCAGATGCTTCCTTGAACGTCAGGAATTTGATACGTCCCCCATACGTCTCAGTAGCGTAGTCAATAAACGCATTCACCTGATCATTCCGAATCCATCCGTGAGGGTGGAAGATCCATGTAAATACACCCTGCTTGATCACAGCAATGTCGAGTGCACGCTTCCAGTCCTCCACCGTAATCTCATTATTCACACCATGCAGGTTTTGAGCTTCCCAATCACTCGGCGCCAGAGCTGGAAATTCCCAGCAGACATTATTGATAATATAAGGGTATGGGTAATTTTTAATAGTCGTGGTGAAGGAGGGAAAAGGCACATATTTGGTAAACCTTTCCTTGCCTGCTGCATCCAAAACCAGCTCACGGGGCAACTCCTTGTCATCACTTGTAAAAAGACACATCACACTAGAATCGATTTCCAGAAAATTGCCTTGTGCAGAGGTTTGAGGAAATATTTCGCTGTAAAATCTCGGACTAGGAGAATTTATGGAATCACAGCATGGCATCCTGTAAGCCACCGCACGATTACCGGGAATGGAATTCAGTAAGTCGATGCCACCCATGACAGTGTTGACCGCACTTTGAAAATTCCCCTTGGCAAGCAGGGGGCATGGATGAGACAGGGTATGCACTTCCATAGACAAACCTTCGTTCAGCCAAGTTTGAAATTGCAGATGATCAGGCTGAAGCGCATTACAGTAGATACTGACAGGTGCTCGACCATCGATCTGTTTCAGCCGTTCAAGGATAGGTCGGAGATAAGACTCGAATTTTTCAGGCGTTCTCAAGTCATCAATAGCCAGAATGATCACGGCTTCGACCCCCTCTTCCCCAATCCACTGAGGGGTAGTCAACTTCGGGAACGATTGATTTACATAAAAAGGATTATTTGGACTGAGATCCGTTGCTGACTGTAATGACACACACTCAGCAAAAAGAAGGATCAAAACAAACCATTGAAGCACCAAACTGCCTTGAGTTCGCTTTGAACTTTTGTGGGATGACATGGTGCCATTTAAAATCGGAATTGGCAGATTCAACAAGGAGATTTTGAAATCAATCCACTATAAACATCAGCGAGCAAACACCTCATGTAAACTTTCCTGAAGAATATCCAAAGCAGCATTCATTTCAGCTTCAGTGATCGTCAGAGGAGGCGTCAACGTGAGGATGTTGCCCATCGTTATCTTGAAGTTCAGTCCTTTCGTCAAAGCCGCATACATAACCCCTTCGGCTTCTTCAATGGCTCGTTCAGCTGTTACCTGATCCTTGAGCAGTTCCATTCCCATCAGGAGACCTTTTCCACGTACATCGCCAATCATGGAGAATGTATCTGCCATTCGTTTCATCCGTTCTACCGCATGATCCCCCATCTTGACGGCATTATCGAGTAGATGGTCCGATTCAATTACTTCAATGGCTGCCAATGCGGCGGCACAGGCGACTGGGTTTTTTTCGTGGGTGTAATGACCAAGAGCCTTGTCTGGCATGGCATCGTTTAAACCCTCTCTGGCTATCAAGGCTGCCAGAGGGAAGATCCCTCCACCCAGTCCTTTTCCAATCACCACCATGTCGGGCACGATTCCATAATGTTCAAACGTGAACATCTTGCCCGTGCGCCCGAGACAATGAGGGATTTCATCCAGAATGAGAAGGGCTCCATGCTTATCACAGGCTTTGCGTATGCGTTGCCAGTAATCGGCAGGAGGAATAAACGGTGTCGATCTCACTGTTTCGGCAACCACCGCCGCCACATCGCCCTCTTTTTCGAGAACGTATTCGACGTAATCAGCACAGGAAAGGTTACATGATTGACCGCATTTGAAAGGACAATGTTTATTGTCGGGAGGGGGAACATGTTCACATCCGGACAAGAGTGGTCCCACCCCGTTTCTGAAAACCGATTCACCCCCGATGGAAATGGCGTCCAATGAAGCACCATGGAATGAATCCCACATGGAGATGGTTTTATGACGTCCGGTGGCGACCCTCGCCAGCTTCAATGCCATCCCAATCGCAGACGTTCCACCAGGCGCAAAAAGCACTCGGTTTAAATCACCTGGTGCGAGCGAAACCAGTTTCTGGGCAAGCCGTATGGATACGTCATTTGTGTAACGCCGTGTGCAGAAAGGCATCTCCAGCATCTGCTTGTTGACCGCTTCAACAACCTTGGGATGACCGAACCCCACTTGATGCACATTATTACCATGAAAATCAATGATCCGGTTCCCTTGAATATCTTCCAGATAAACTCCTTCACACCCCTTGAGCACATTGAGGCAGGGTGTAGACAAGGATTGATGCAAAAACACGGAGGCATCTTCCTCTAATTTCTCTCGCGTAGCATCATCCAGTGTCTTTTTCGCCCAAGCCTGCCGGGCCGGAGACAAGTTGATATCTCCTTCAGATCGCAGATGGTCCAGAGAATCGGAGGATTGTTTATTCATGTAGACTTGATGGCTCAGGGATTCGTCTGCAGATCAGATAGAACCTGCTGCAGCCGCTTCAATTTGTCAGTGTTGATAAAATCCAGTTTAGCTTCGTAAACCGTTTTCCAAAAGTTAACCGTTTCGGGAGTTGCCCAGAAACGAACTTTACGCCCCTGAGTATGCGCCTTTTTGATCCATTGGTTTAATTTAACTTTTTCAGTAGAAGTGAATTCGCCTCTTCCGTTCCAATTAAAATGACTACGCCAACTTTCACTTATCCACGGAATGAGAGAAACTGGGTGTTCATTCTTGTCAAGGTCACTCAGCCTCCCGTCAATAAACGCATATCTCAATTTTTCTCTGGCCAATGTCTCAGTCGGTCTATTACCAGATATGACAACCGTCACTGATCGGTACTGCATGCCTTTGCTACCATATTCTGTTAACATTTCACGATAATCACTGAGGAGGTCCCTCAGGACAGCATAGGTTGATTCTGCTTCCGATTTAAAATCTATCATCAGGTAGAAGGCAGGACCCTCTGGATATATTGAACCTGAATTCATCTTATGCCTCTTGAGCAATGGCTCCAAGTAAAGGTCTTTGAGGGTGTTTCCGGGCTTTACATCTACTCGATCATGCGCAACCAAAAGTTGAGTTCCCACGACGAACACATCCGCTTCCACACTACAAAAGCCAGCATCCAGTGCGTCAAGCAAGGGTCTGGGATGGTGATAGTCGTTGTGCGCATGAGCATTAGGCAACGGAGTTACCTCAGCCTCCAGGCATGCCGATTGAAGTGTAAAAGCAAGCCCTACACACAAAGCACGGAAGAAAAACAAACAAACGTGAATCATCATAAATTCTGGTAACTGGTTTTTACGGCAGGACGCAAACATAAAAAGGCTATTTCATGGATACGTCCATGTCTTTCAGGGCACCTTTAATGGAAGCGACGAGTGCCAACACATCAGGTTCAAAGATACGGCCAATGGACCCAATACGAAAGAGGTCCACTTGACTTATTTTCCCAGGATAAATAATCATGCCTCGGTCACTCAATTTTCGATAGAAAACATCAAAGGTGAATTTCGAATCTTCGGGAAAATGAAAGCTAGTGATCAGATAGCTTTGAATCTTGGCATCCAGATAGGATTTAAAACCTAAAGATTCCATACCACTCATCAGGACTTCATGATTTCGCTTGTAGCGCAGAGCCCGTCCCTCAACGCCGCCCTCCCTATCAAGCTCATTCAGAGCTTGCTCGAATGCCAGTAAAGAATGCGTTGGAGGGGAATATCTGAATTGACCGTTTTTTTCAAATCCACGTAATTGCGCAGCAAGATCAAGGCTCAGAGAACGGGTTGTGGATTCATTGGCAAACAAAGGGTCACGCTTGGCAATGACAAAGGAAAAACCTGGCACCCCTTCGATACATTTGTTGGCGGATGAAACGAGAAAATCGATGCAGGCATCCTCGAAATCAATCGGCATGCCTCCCAGACTGCTCATGGCATCCACGATGTAATGACGGTGAGCCGCTTTCACCGTTTTACCAATAGATGCTATGGGATTCACAATCCCTGTCGTGGTTTCACAATGCACAACAGCGACATGCGTGATGTCGGTATCCTTCTCCAGGAGTGAGGCCACGTATGCTGGATCGGGAGGTTCATTTTCACCTGTTCGATAAACGGTATTCTCAATGCGAAGACACTTCAGCATCGCAACCATTCGCTCACCATAAGCCCCATTGGATAACACCAGGACTTTGCCCCCCTCAGGCACGGAAGTGGAGAAAACCGATTCGACACCAAAAGTGCCGCTTCCCTGCAGCAAGATACATTCATAGCCTTTCTCGGATGTCACGCCGGCCAGTGTCAAAATGCGTTGGCGAATCTCTTTGACCTTGGCATTGAATTCGAAATGCCAGGATCCAGCATCTCGCAGCATTGCCTGTTTGACAGTCAGACTTGTAGTCAAAGGCCCGGGTGTGAAAAGCACTTTATCCCTGGCAGTCGGTAGAGAATTGTTCATGAATAAACGGTTATTCTAGAATTGATTGAGATTATAAAGTTCCATTATGAAATTATCGAGAGATTCGATATCACAACGAGTTTGAGATATCAACCCCAATGAACACTTCGGGTTCTCTTGACAAGCTTCCACTCTCCCTCTACATCTGCGGGGGTGAACCCATTTTATTCCAACGCAAGATCTGTCTTTGCCTGCGTAACGTTTTGTTTCTGCATAGTGACACATTCATTATCGGGCCAAACAGAATTAAAAATGGCCGTTCAATTATATGATGTACGCCCCATTGGTGAGATATTGCCTGTCTCTTATACACATCTCCGAGCCCACGAGACAAGAGGCAATCTC
>OLHY01000066.1_pt1 | contig 36044 bp, 62 predicted proteins | sample 1609411 | NCBI WGS metagenome assembly OLHY01 (sample SAMN05416817, study PRJEB24817) | seawater metagenome | isolation source: Sea water | place: Canada:Atlantic | collected 2013-07
TATGGGGTGTGCATGACCAAGCAGTTAGCTAGGAGAATCGCACTATGTATGGTCTTACTCTCAACAGTAACGGTGATTACGTTCCCTTTTGCACCGGCAATATCAGCGGGATTGCTCGCAGTGATGTATCTAAGCCTGTGGCTTGTATGTCGGACAGAGACCTAAGGACAATCCGCAAAGAATACCTGACAGCTCCATACAATACGCCAGAGGATTGGGCGTTGTACGCTGAGGCTATAACTGAAATACGCCGGAGAGAGGACTATCGTTGATATGGAACACTCGATGGCATTTGAAACATTGGTTGATGAGCATACCGGCCAATACTGGGCATTGATGGAAATAGGGCCATTTAGCACAGAGGCTGAAGCCACGGACGCAGTGACCAAATCCGCAGGGATTATGGAACAGGCGCAACGTGACTACTGGGCAGAGACACAACACTAATGGACAGCATCCTTGTAGGCGCACTCTGGATCGCAGCTATAGCAATCGCGGTAGGGTACATACTAACGAGCTTCTTAGCGTAAAGGGGTAGACAATGGGCAAGCCACGTAACGGACTAACTGCCAAGCAAAAGAAGTTCGCAGAGTCTTATGTGACCACAGCTAAGGGTAACGGGGCCGAGGCAGCCAGGGAAGCAGGATACGCCGCATCAAGAGCCCACGTAACCGCGTCAGAGAACGTAGCAAAGCGTAATGTATCAGATTACATAGAACAGTTAGCCGCAGAGGCAGACTGTATGAAGAAACTAACCCCAGATATGATACTAGCAGGGCTCTTACGTATAGCTACAGAGGGTAGCAATGAAGGGGCTAAGGTAAGATCATTCGAGGTTATGGGTAGGGCCTTAGCCATGTTCAAGGAGCGCGTTGAAATCTCGAGCGCCAGTTCTGAGGAATTGTTGAACGATTTGGAGAGGTTAGACCCGGCGTTGGCTGCTACCTTGAGGCGAGACACTGAAGACGCGACCAGCCATTAAGGGCTAGTTTCCTTTAGTATCATGCACTTAACGTTTTCCATAATGTGTAATATGCGAACATCGACGGTGCGCCCCAAAATGGGGGGCTACAGAGGGCAGTGTTCTGGGGTAGGCAAGGGTAGCCTTTAGGCGCTAACACGCACAAGGGTGGCCATTTTGGGGCTTGGGGGCCACCCCCGAGGGGTTCGGGCGCGAGTGCAGTACCCCCCAATATATCCAGCCCAAATTGAAACCCGGACCCAATATATCCGCCCCAAATTGAACTTCGACCCCATAACGGGATTATATCGGTCACTGTCACGGATAACAGCGGATTATATCGGTCATGCCTCAATTCTTAGAGCAATTAGACGCTGGTGAGTATGTCCGGGGTTGGGTTAGTATGTGTTTAGGCTGCGGTGTTTTGTTTATCGGTCGCCGTGATGCGAAGGTTTGTTCTGACAGGTGCCGTCAACGCGCGTCGCGGTCCAAAGAGTGAGCATCTTATTCTGCACCCCGATGATACACGGTGAGTGCAACCAAGAATATTTGCAGGGCTGTTTAGAGACGACACAGACGCTTTTGGGCATGGGCGTCGATCATAGTTTTAATTTCATAAAGAACGAATCCCTGATTACTCGGGCACGGAATACGCATGTTGCTAATTTCCTGGCTAGTGATTTCGAGTGGTTATTCTTTATTGATGCAGATATCGGTTTCACACCGCAACACGTCATTGGCCTTATGGATATTGAAAAGGGCGTTGCGTGCGGGTGTTACCGAATGAAAAAACCGGGCTCGCCTTATGCAGCCTGGAATAATGGTGAATTAAAGGATTTAGATTCCTTTGCCGAGCCATTTACGGTGGATTACGCCGGGACTGGTTTTATGTGTATTCACCGCCCCGTTTTAGAGACGTTATGTGATTTCCATCCTGAATTAATGCATATGGACGGCGACCCTTTACAGGAGCGCTATGCGTTATTCGATACGATGTTGGATGATGGTGTTTATTTATCTGAGGATTATACGTTTTGTAAGCGCTGGCGTGATATCGGCGGCGAGGTTTGGATGCATCCTGATGTTCGGTTGGTGCATGTGGGCAGTATAGAATTTAAGTAGGAATAGCCGAGACAACATGAATTGGCGCTTAATCACTTCACGGCCCAAGGGGGCATAAATGGCGATCATTAGTTGCACGGACCATCTAGTCGCAGGCAACGATTTAACTGCGTTCCGAGATGTGGACGGTGGGTCCGCGTTTTTCACGGATACGGACGGCACACGCGCTAATTGGGTTGAGAACCGGGGCTCTACTATGAATGTGGACATTGATAATGAACCCACTCAAGGGATAGAGGCGAAAAGATGACGATTGATAGCACCCTGGGTGGTGAATTAACGGTTGCAGGTGATGTTTCCAAGTCTGCTATGAAGACTGCCTTTGACGAGGCCAATACAGACATTGCAGCCGCAACTGCGGGGACACAGCCTGCTGACGCCACATTGACAGCCTTGGCTGCACTGGTGACTGCTGCCGACAAGCTGATTTATGCGACGGGAAGCGATGCGTTTACCACGGCAAATTTGACTGCCGCTGCACGCTCGTTGCTCGATGATGCGAGCGTAGGTGATATGCGGACCACGCTAGGGCTTGCGATTGGTACTGATGTGCAGGCGTTTGACGCTGTTCTATCCGCAACTACTGCGTCATTCACAACGGCTGATGAGACTAAACTTGATGCGATCTCCGGCACGAACACTGGCGATGAATCTGCCGCAAGCGACAGTGCTTCAGGCATTGTTGAATTAGCCACGGCTGCTGAAACGACCACGGGCACAGATACTGCACGGGCAGTGACGCCTGACGGCTTGGCCGGTTCTGATTTTGGTAAGACTGTTTGTCAAATACTTGTTTTTGATGACGAAACGGACACTGCTGTTGCTGACGGTGCGGGTGATGTGTTTTTTCGTATCCCGGCCACGTTGAATGGGCAGAATTTAGTCGCAGTAGCTGCACAAGTCCAAACCTCAGGCACGACAGGCACAACGGATGTGCAAATCCATAATGTGACGCAAGCTGCCGACATGCTAACCACTAAATTAACGATTGATAGTGGCGAAACGGACACATCAACAGCCGCGACTGCCGCTGTGATCGACACGGCAAATGATGATGTGGCAACGGGCGACCAGATAAGAATAGACGTGGATGCTGTTTCCACGACTGCGGCCAAAGGTTTAATTGTTGAACTTACATTTCAGTTGCCATAATGGCTAAATTCATCATGGTCCGCAAAGCTTCGGCGGGTGGCTGCACAGGTCAAACTGAGATTACCTACACCACAGCGATAGGCGATTATACAGCAAATGGCGGCTTAACCGCAGTATTTGACACAACCACAAATCAGGGCGCAGCCTCCTCTGGCGCGACAGGATCGCAGACAGACGGTTATGCAGGTGATGATGCCGGAGCGGGTCAAAGCCACTCAATTAACGGTGTGGAGATTTGGGGCTCAAACAACGCTGGACACACTTCATCGTCTGGCAACTTCAATGTTGAATTGTATGGGTCCAACTCAGCGCCCGCAAACGCGACAGACGGCACTCTAATCGTGACGCTTGAGACAAACCACACAGGTGGGACTGCATCCGACCCGCTAGATTATACGTCTAGCCCCACATGGACGCCTGTAGCGTACCGATATAATTGGGTGAGGATCGTTCGTGTTAGTGGGTCCGACATTAGCTATATGGCTGAACTGAAATTGTATGAGTGTACTTGATGGCAGACCTTTGCAAAATAGATGAAACAGGCAAAATCACGGAACGCCTGAAGAATAATGACGATGTTTTTGTGCATGGTGTGCGCTATTCCCAGAACCATCTCGCCAAGCACATGGACGACAGTGCGCGGTCGGGTTTAGGCTTTGCGCTTGTGCCCACTCTTGGAGATGCGCCTAACCATGACAAATCAACGCATAAGGCTGTTGTAATTGAGGCAGGTGTTGGCGATGACCCCGTTGATAGCTTTGAGGTTGTGAAGCTAACGCCCGACGAGATCAGCGCCACTGCAAAAGCAGAGTTGAACATTAGTGATTTGAAAGACCTCCCACGCGTTGCCGAGGACTTCCTTGGCATTTTGCTTGCTAAAGGAGTGCTGAAAATTAAGGATTTCTCACCCGAGGCGCAGGCTAAAATAGCCGCACGCCAAATGTTGCGAACTAAAATTTAGTGGGGCTTGACAGGGTTGTGACACAACCCATGCCGAGTGTGGCAGGGTGTTACGAAGGCACATTAAAAATAATCGGCGGCGCTGCTAGTGTCTGGGATGACGCTAATCGCGCACCTGCCGGTGATTTTATGGCAGTAAACGACATTGGGATGTATTTTCCAATTATCCAACATTGGTACTCTAACCACGCCAATCAACTGCACGGCTGGAATGATGTTCGGGCCTTTCATTTTCCGAAGTGCGAAAGCCTACATTCAGTTATGCCGCCCAAAGACCACGCGGAGGGCGTCACAAAGTGGGACGTGCCCAGCTATGGGAGTTCAGGCTTGGTGGCTGCGATGGTGGGTATGGGCCTTGGCTATGAAAAGGTTATTTTATGCGGGGTGCCTCTTTCAAATGGTGCCCATTTCACAGACCCGCGCCCAAGCAACTTTGTAAATGAAGCCCCCGACGACCGTATAGAATGGCTGCGGGATAATGTTTTTGATGGCCGCGTTAAATCAATGTCAGGCCGCTCAGGTGAGATTCTTGGATTTCCTGAATGGTGACGCGCCTGTTGAGAATAAGCAGCGCGGAAAGATTCACATTCTAGGCGATGGCCGTTCGATTTGGGATGACTTGTCGAAAGAGACTCCGCAAGAGGCGGCAGCAATACACATGGCAGGGCTTGTTTATCCAGGCCCGCTATCGTTTTTCGCGTCTTGCCACGGTGAAATTATCACACCGTTGCGGGAAGCACGCACAGCATACGGGTTGAACCGGGCAGATACGCATTCAGACGCGAACGCTGATTACATTTGGCCGATTACTTACGGCGGCTCTAGTGCAATGTTTGCCTCTTTGGTTTGTGTGGCGATGGGTTACAGCGAAATAGTTTTATGCGGCACGCCAATGAACGGCGGAGGGCATTTCTACAACCCGCCTAGTGGTCGGGATGATTGCTCTAACTTTGAAGGACTAGAAAAAAATTGGCGATATGCAGCGCAGACATACTTCCAGGGCAAGGTCCGAGCAGTGTCGGGAAACTTGACCCGCTGGCTGAGTTAGAGCGTAGAAAATATGAGAAGGTATGGGCTTGTGATGATTATGGGAATCACAGTCCCGGCGCGGCGGTTGTGGATTTCGCAGTTGAAGTCCTCGGCGCGGAAGACGGGCGTTTTATTGACTTCGGCTGTGGGGCGGGTGCCGCAAGCGCAGCCTTGCAAGAAAAAGGTTTCGCGGTAACGGGTGTTGACCATGTGGACGCGCGGCGGCACGCTATTGATTTTGTGCAGGCGTGCTTATGGGATTTACCGCCACTAAAGGCTGACTACGGATTTTGTGCTGACGTTATGGAGCATATTCCATTCGAGAAAGTGGAATCTGTTATTGCTGGAATTAAAGCAGCGTGCCCCAAAGTGTTCTTTAATATCCACACAAAGAAAGACGGCTTTGGCCCGAAATTGTTAGGCGAGCCGCTGCATTTAACGGTGCGCGAGCCTGATTGGTGGCATATGAAAATCAAAGGCGAAGTTGTTAAGCGCACAGGCAATTCGGTGAGCATTCATTGGCAAGCCTAGAGGCGCTGAAAATTGCCGCTGAAATAAAGCGGCGACAGGTTACACAAGGTAAAATCTACAGCTATAAGCCGTATCCATTCCAGAAGCGCTTCCATGACGCGGGGGAGAACAACCCCGAACGTATGTTAATGGCCGCTAACCGGGTGGGTAAAACCGAGGGTGCCGCGGCAGAGGTTGCTTACCACCTAACCGGCGATTATCCGAGTTGGTGGGAAGGCAAGCGCTTTGATAAGCCTGTGTTGGTTTGGTGTGGGTCGGTAACGAACGAAGCCAGCCGCGATATCGTGCAACGCGCACTTATTGGCGGGACAGGCGATAATTTAGGGAGCGGGTTTGTTCCAAGGGCCGCAATTGTGGGTAAGCCATCTATGCGTCAAGCGGGCGTGTCGGATGTGGTCGACCAGTTCAAAGTAAAACACAAAAGCGGCGGCGACAGCCAATGCGTTTTTAAGACTTATGACCAGGGCTGGCGCAAATGGCAAGGCACCGCGCCAGAGGTAGTCTGGCTCGATGAGGAACCTGACGGAAACGAGGCTGGCTATCGTATCTTTACGGAATCCCAAACCCGTATTTTGACAAGCCACGGTATTTTATTGGTGACGTTTACACCGCTGCTTGGTGAGACTGAATTGGTGCGCCATTTCACGCAACCGCAATCCAGAGGTATCTTCCTGGTAAGTGCGACTTGGGATGACGCGCCACATTTAACCGCAGACGATAAAGAGCGTTTAGCAGCTGCTTATCCAGACTATGAGCGCGATGCACGCACCAAGGGCATACCAATGCTTGGTAGCGGTAGAGTGTTTCAGGTCGGCGAGGAGTCTATTAAGTGTGCGCCGTTTAAAATCCCTGATCACTGGGCGCGAATTAAGGGCGTTGATTTTGGTATTGACCATCCTGCTGCGGGCGCTGCTTTGGCATGGGACAGGGACAACGATGTTGTCTATCTGTACGATTGTTACCGTCAGCCAGGACAGACGGCACTATATCACGCTGCTTGGTTAAAGAAACGTGACCCTTGGGTGCCTGTTGCATGGCCGCATGACGGTATGAACAGGGACAAGGGCAACGCCAAGCCGCTACGCGACCAATACCGCGAACATGGCGCAAAGATGCTGGCGAACTCCGCACGTTATGACAACGACAAGGGCGGCGGGCAAGCGGTAGAGCCCATTATCATTGAAATGTTGGAGCGGATGCAAACGGGCCGCTTTAAAGCATTCGAAAATCTATCCGAGTTTTTTGAGGAATTTAGAGGCTATCACCGCAAGGATGGGCGGATCGTGGCGCTGAAGGATGACATTTTAAAAGCAGTATTTTACGCGGTGATGATGCGCCGTTTTGCAATGACGCCAACAGCAACGCGGCCTACTCCAATTAGAAGGACGGCATTTAAATCGTGAACAAGTTAGAAGCATTCAAGCGCAAGTTGGAATCAACGCCAAACACAGAGCATGTGAAGGCGTTTGGTAAATACGATGTAGGCGCAGCCGCCATCTACACAGGGGCAATGTATGTGCGCGGGACAAAAGACAACCCCAAACCGCATGTGCGCGGAATAATTATGATTGAAAGTGGCGACGATTCCATTGCGATTGTGACGCCATTTGAAACCAGCATAGACGAGAAAGAATTAAAAGCCGGTCTGTATGACGCGGCCATTTCACATGTTCAGGACGGTATCAACGCGGGGCGATATGGCGGATAAAAAGCGGCGTTTCGACAAGCGCGATTTTAATCAAATGGCAGAAGTTATCACGCAGGATAAGCGTGACCGCGCAGGGCGTCGATCCGACAAAGAGGCTATCTGGAAAGAGATTGATCGCCAAATAGCGATGACGCCTGACTGTTCGTTTAAAATGAGCGGTGGGCGTGCGATTGAAAGTAAAGCCTGGTGGCCTGAGATTGAATTGCCGTGGCAGAGTCAAGCACTTGAGGTTTTAAACGCTGATTCTCGTCGAATGATGTTTCCTGATTCCGGCCCATGGTATCAGGCAAGCGTATTTATGACCGATGAATATTTGGCAAGGGCTGATTTTCGCAGCATTGTTGCGGGCGATTCTAATGAGGTGCCTAGTCAACTAGACCAAGACAACGCCAACAAATTGGTAGAGGGTTTCGGGCGTCACTTCCGCAAGCAATACGATTTCCGGGGACACTGGGATGAGTTGAATGCTGAAGCGTTTAAGTATGGCACTTTCGCGGGGCGTGCGCGGCTTGTAGAGAAAAAGGCGTTTATCGACACAGCAAAGGGCGTGGTTCCCGAGAATCATAAAATCCCGATGCTAGTCCCTAAATGCATCAAGAATCTCTACCCTGATGACCGTAAACACCGAATGCTAAATGAGGGGATTATGGTGGCGGGCTCTGTCATTGATTGCTGGTGGCAGGCACTGAAAGATTTGGAGATGGCCGCTCGGAAAGGTAGCCAAGACCCCAAAAACGCACTGGGCGGCTGGATGCCTTCAGCCTTAAAAGGGATTGAGCCTGATAAAAACGGTCAGGTGGAGGTTTTAGAGTATGAGGGGGATATAATCCTACCTCGCAAAACCACGCGCAGCATGTTTTTACCTAACGTGGTGGTGACTGTAATTGTCTCAAGTGGTGGGGCTAGTGTTGTCCGGTTTAGGACAGGGATGCGCCGCTCTTATATCATCCATTCATATGATTCAGAGGATGTGACCACGCCTTATGGGTCAGGGCCGCTTATGAAAGGTCGGCCAATACAGAAATCCGCTGTTCATTCGCTAACGCTGTACCAAGCAGCAGGAGAGTTAGACGTTGAGCGGCCTGTTATCTATTCAGAGGATGACCCTTATTTTGCATCTACAGGTGGACCTGTAATCGCCCCTGGTGAGCAGTGGAAAACATCGCAGGGTGTAAGCACGGCGCAACTCGGCGACGGTTCAAGTCAATTCCAATCGTACCTTGCCTTTCAACAACAGTATGCAGATGTGACCGGCGTCAATGCTCCGCGTTTAGGGGCGCAGACAGTTAGCCACACCACAGCTTTTGCAAAAAATGCTGAGATGCAGCGCGGTCAAAGTCGCACTGTAGACTACGTGCGTTCGGTGTTGCAGCACCCTATGGAGAAATGGCTGCATATGGAATTTGAATTAGGGAAGGCTGCTATTAAAGACACCCTTTCTTTTTACATTCCTGCGTATCAAGGCGCGGTCACAATAGACAAGGATATGCTGCCGGACCAAGTAGAATTTGAAGTCTACGGCGCGGGCGGACCTGGCGAGGAGTCGGCCAAGGTGCAGAAACAGCAGGCCGCGCTTCAGTCTGCATTGCAGCTTGAAGAATTTAAATTACAGACAAACCCTGAAGCAACGCCACTCGATATTGAGGCGATGCAGAAACAAATACTGGGAGAGGCTTTTGCCGAGTCAGACACATTCTTTGCCCGACCACCTGAAGACGTATCTATGGGAGTTGCGGCAGACCCCGGAGTTTCAAGCCCTATTGAGGGCATACCCGGTGCCGAGCTTGCGATCTTGGAAGGCTAACGCCGACCCGGCGCAGTGGGCATATTCAACAGGTTTAAGAGAGGGCGCGATAGGTGCCCTTTCTTTTTTAGGGCTTCCAATCGAGGAAGCACAACAGCAAGAGGTCACTAAAAAATGAGTGCTAATTATGAGCAAGCCGTGGTTGGCGGAAACGATGGTCAGGGTCAGCCTGAACCGGAGGGAAGCAACGCACTGGATTTGGAAGCAACATTAGATTCGCTGGTTAGCGACTTTGAGACTGCGTCCATACCTGAATCCGCACAGCAAGCGGCTTCGGATTCTTCGGAAATTGCGGAATTACGGAAACTTATTGAGGCCGAGCGCAACGAGCGCATGACTTCACAGAGGGACCAAGACATAGACCAGGCGATTAAGTCTGTGGTGGGCGAGGGCAGTGATGCTTTGCCGTTGGACAAGGATGTTGTGACAGACGCTATTTGGGGCCGTGCATCGAGAGATGAGCGGTTTTTAAAGGCGTTTGAGAACAGAGGTTCTAATCCTGGGGCATGGGGCAAGGTGCTTTCTGCGTTCCGCAGTGACTTAGCCAGCAAGGTTAATGTTGACCACAATATTACCGGAGATGTTGAGGCTGCAAATAGTGCTGTGCGTAGTGCGTCAAACTCACCGCCTGCGGATGAGGGGCCGGACGCCTCCACAGTAAACAATATGAGTGATGCTGAATTTCGGAGGCTAACAGACGGTCTTTAATATGTAGGCGGCAGCCAATAGGAGAAAATTATGGCTGCTACTGTATCCGCTACCGACGTTGAACTGTTAAAACCAGTCAATGTCATTATGCAAAATACGCTGCTTCGCAACGCGAAAGCCTTGGCACCGTACTTTGCTGGAACTTCCGCTGCTGAAATTGCAGAGCACGGAGGTACTTTTACCGCTAAATGGCGGCGCATCGAAAACCTCACGCCGACTACGACGGCACTCACCGAATTGACGGGCAACGCTTCGGCGTATCCGCGCGATTCTGTGGCTGCTTCAGTTACCGACGTGACGGCAACGGTTGCTAAATTTGGGCAGTATATCATTCTGTCTGAAGAAGCCGACCTTGCCAATTTCTCTAGTCAGATGAATAAGCTGATTGAGATTTTGGGAATCTCGGCTGGCCGTTCGCTCAACATGGTGCAACGTAACGAAATGGAAGACAACGCGACCATTGTCTATGGGACGGCGGCTGCGGCTTCGGATGGCGCGGTGGTTACTGCGGCGACCAAAGATAACTTCAAAGGCGTTATCAACACTCTGTTGCGTAATGATGCAATGCCGTTTTCGGCGTCTACCGTTGGGTCACAAAATATTGGCACATCGCCAATTCTTGCGGCCTTCTGGGCAATCAACCATCCCGATGTTTCGGTGGATGTGGAAGGTTTTGCGGGCTTTAAGTCCGTCGAGACTTACGCAGGCCAGGTTGAGGTAATGCCTGGAGAGTATGGCCTTATTCAAAGTGGTGGTCATGCTGTTCGGTTCATTCAGACCAGTGACGCCTCTATTGATGCAAATAGCGGCGGGGCGACTGGTTCAACCGGCCTTCGTGGTGCCACGAATATTGACCTTTATTCTGTGCCTGTTTATGGCAAGGATGCGGTCGGATCGTTGGGCCTTGGTACGAAGCACGTTAAAGAAGTCTATCGCGCAGGCGATAACCTTCCCGCCGTGCAGCTTATCAATAAAGGCTTCGGTTCCGCTGGCGCGGCTGACCCGTTCAATGAACTTTCTACGCTTGCGTGGAAGGCTTGGAGTGCGGCAAAGGTTCTGAACTCCACATGGATTCGGACCGTGCGTGTCGGTGCTACCGATATCTAGGTGATTTGGGGAGGGCTCCGGCTCTCCCCTTTTCTCTAAGGGGACAGAATGGAAATCGACCAATATCTACAATCATCGACAGCAGGGCGTGTGCAGCAAGTGCTTGTGTCCACCACGCCATTAGAGCGTATGCGTAGGCGTGAGATTGTTGCACGGCTAACCGCGCACGGGGTCGATTTCGATAGCACTTTACCCAAAAATGTACTGCTTGCCATTGCATCAGCGCATGACATTAATTTACTCGCAGCCGTCGGGCCGCAACCAGAGCCCGAAGCTGAAGAAATCCAGCCTGAATTGGTGATAGCAGATTTGGACATTCACCAACTCCGCGCACTCGCAAGGGAGCGCCACGGCATGGAACAGAAGCAAGTCATTTCGATGAAAAAAACAGAATTGCGGGCGTTGTTAGATGGCTAAGACATTTCTAAGCGCAATGAATGACAGCCTGAAGCGCGTCGGCTTAATCGCGGGCGCTGCCGAGGAATTGACCACGTTCACAGATTCCGCACGCCAACACAATATTGATGTGATGGTACAGGCTTGGCAAGAGGGCCTCGACGACCTTCTGTCATTTGGTGACTACCCTAATGAGACAGCGGAGGGCACCATAACGCTTGCGACGGGTGATCGCGATTATTCTAAGCCAGCGGACTTTAAAGGCTGGACACGGGACCGCTCTTTCATAAACCGCACCAATGGTGATTTCATGTCCCATTATCCGGGCGGCTATCAAGCGCTCCATAGGGACCAGTTAATTCCTGCCAATTACACAGGGCAACCGCAACGGTGGTGCGATAGCCCGACAGATTTGATTTATTTGGATTACATTCCGACAGCTAACGAAAACGGAGACGTGTTCACGTTCCTCTATAATAAAGAGGTAACTGTGACGGCAACCACAGACACATTCCCGTTTGTCGACGCTGCTGTGCGGGCGATGGTTCCAATGATCGTGCAGCTTTATAGCCGTGAACTCAAGAACGAGTTTGACGAGCAACTTTATACCCGTTCACGCGCTAGAGCGTTGCGGCACATTCAACAAAAGGCTGACTAATGCCTGAACAAGTAGCCGTTAAGCTGCGCTTTGGGCACGGGCTTAATGCTGTTGGTGCGCCGGATGAGATTGGGCCGCAAGAGTGTCAAGCAGGCAAAAACTTTGACCTAGAGTTAAGCAGGTCTGCACTGCTGCGCCGTAAGCCTTTCGACCTTGCTGGAACGGCACCAAATGGCCTAGAGGTCAGGGGTTTTGCACAAGTCGAGAAGACAGACGGCACAAACCACACAGTTATTCAAGCGGGTGACACTGTTTATGATTGGGACGGCTCAACGGGCTTTACCAGCGTTGGGTCAGTATCCGCTAGTTCTCGGTTGAGAGGGGCAAAGAGCGCGAATTTCCAGCTTAACGACGAGGTTATCGTAACAGACATTGCTAAGCAAACTGTTGTTAAGACATGGGACGGAACAGATTTTAGCACGCTTACCACAGGGCTAGGCGCTGACTTTTACGCTCGATATTGCGTTGTAGACAACGAGCGCGCCATGTTTGCCAATGTCACAGCAGGGAACCCTACCCCTCATTTAATTGTGGGCACAGAGCGTGGTGACAACACCGTCCTATCAGTAACAGACAGGCCTAGTTCTGCGTTGAATGAGGGCGACCCGTTCCATATTCCTATTCAGGATTTACGGGCAATCAATGGTCTAGCGCAGGGCTTTGGTAGGTTAGTATTTTCGACGCTGGGTGGCGCGACATGGCAGATGATTGGCACAAGCGCCAAGGATTTCACCATCACTCCGCTGCACCCTAACAGCCACGTTGCTGGCGACGATGGGCTAGTGCATATCGGTAATGACATTGTTATCCCGCGCCCCGGCAAGATTGATACGTTGGTAGGTACTGACAATTTCGGTGACGTGGAAGTTGATGACCTTACCCGCATGATTAAGTCAGAGGTTAAGGGCGTCAACAGTTGGTCTGTAGCATTCGACCCGCGCCTACAGCGGGTTTATTGTCTGCCAGAGGGTGGCGGTGAAATATTCGTTTTGCACAAAGCTATTTATGATGCAGCGGTTGGGAAGGTTGCACGGTTACAGCAGAAGGCAGTTGATAGTGGGTGGTCCCGCTGGACAACAGATCACTCATTTGGATTCCGTACAGCAGCACTGTGGACAATGAAACGTCCAGGCACAAACCTTGACTTTGTATTTATGGGTGGCCCTTCCGGCGAGATATTTATGATGGAAGGCGACGGCGACCAAGATGGCGGCACCACAGACGTTGCTGTAGAGCGCACATCGCCCCTATTGCACGCCCCTCCTGGCGAGTTCTTTGATGTGGAAGGCACTGTCTTTTATCGCAAAGGCACGGCGGGGACGATTACTATCACACTGGAGCAGTCAGGCCGCACGGTCAGGGACTCTGCTATTACGGTGCCGATGGCTGCGCCAACAGCCGCTAACTATTTCGGCGAGGCAAAATACTTTGGCGGCACTAATTATTTCGGTGTTGAGTTTGCCAAGCGCCGTATCCGGCACCCTATCAATATTCCAGGGCAATCTGATGAGATGCAGGTCAAGGTATCTGTAAGCGGTGCCGCTGATTTCTTCATTGATGAGGTTGAATTGCGGGTTGTCAAAAGTGAATAAGGGTATCCCTTTAAAGCGCACATTGCGGCGCAATCCTTCATTCCGCGTCTTTGGTGTGAACGATGCAGACGACCCTATCCGCCGTGATATTGGGTGGTTGTGGGCTGCTTACCAGCATGGTGGCATAGACGACATTGGAATCCCTGAAGGGCTAGACAAAGACGAATTTGACGCCCTGGCTAGGCAAGCATTAGAGCGTTTTGATGAGGCGTTTGTTATGGAAGCGGGTAAGCCCGTTGGCATTATGACAGCACGGCTAGAACAGCGTGAGGATGGTCCCGACAAAATGGAGCCGCACGCGCATTGGTTCCCATGGGCGTCGGCTAGAGAGAAGCTGGAGGCCACAGTTAAGTTTATAGCGGGTATGGACGGATTTAAGGTTTTAGTGTGGGCTAAACCCCAAGCAAAGACGTTTTTTAACCATGTATGCAAGCGAGGCATTTTGCAAAGGGTAGGGACTGTGCCGGGGTATTTTGAAACAGAAGGCGGCTGTTTATTCACAAGCCGAGAACGCAAATGAGTGACTTTTTTAATTTTAGCGGTGGCAAGAAAAACAGGACGCCCCGTTCGTCTACATTAAACACTGGTGCGTTCCAAGTTAATACGCAGGTGAATAGCGGTGACGAGGGCGGCGCTACAACTACATTAAAGCGACTTGGCACGCCTGCACAGATGGCGTTTGATACGCGGTCTGCGCGGCAATTGTCAGACTTCGACAGTTTACGTGAACGGCTAAACCCTGGATTTGGAGCTCTTACAAAAGCTCGTTTGGCAGGGGTAAATAATGCCAGATCGCGAGGGATTGGAAACCTGAAGGACAGGCTTGCGCAGAGGCGGGTCAGCGGGTCCAGCTTTGGCAATGCAGATTTGATCTCCGCCGAGCGCGAGTTTGGTGAGGCAGAGGCCCAAGCAAGGGCACAGGGTGAATTAGAGGAACGCGCAGCGCAGCTTGAGCTGGCGCAACGCGAACGTCAAGTCATACTGGACGGCATTAACCGTGAGTTTAAAGAGGCAGGTTTCAGTGCCGACTTTGGCGCTAATTATCAGCGGCTAGTGGCACAAGCTGATGGTATTGAGCAGAAAATCGCGGCGGCTAAATCACAGGCAGGATTTGACTTCTTAGGCGAGGTCACAGGTGCTGCCATTGGTACAGGGTCACGCGCAATGGGCGGCGCAGGAGGGAAGCCATAATGGGTTTTGCAGCAGGATTTAACGCGGGTGCATCAGCTTTCGATGCGGGCAGGCGTGAGACTTTAGACCGTGAGCGGCTAGGTGTTGAACAAGAGCAGGTGAAGGCGCAAGCCGCAAGGGACGCGAAAGATTTGGCGTTCAAGGGGCTTGGCATAATGAAAGACAGGATTACTAACCTGTCAACGGGCTTACAAGAGGCATTTAAAACGAGTGGTGCGCCTGGTGACTTCATGATTAAAGAAGTTGACGCTGCGGTAGAGCAATATAACAGGATAGCAGAGACTGCTGGTGTCGGGAAACTCACAACAGATATGGTGATGGCTTCGGCTGCACGCCCGAGTAATCAAGAGGTTTCAGCAGATAAAACGCAAAGCGAAGTCGCGGCCATTGCGGCAAAGGGACCGGCACAAGCTGCGGCTGAAGCGCAGAAGCAAGCGGCGCTAATCCCTGTTGAGGCCCAAAAGAAGGGCGTACTGCTTAAAACGCAGTTAGACCACGAAACGCAGAACAGCGGGGCTATCGCAGCGAATGTTAGGTCTAAGGCAAAGGCTGGCGACCTAATAAACGTCACGTTAATGGACCCAGCCACGAAACAGACGCGCACGGTGGGCAGGTCTAGTCCAGAGGCGCAGCAACTGCAATCTGCGGGCTACACAGAGGTTAATATTGAGGCCACTCCCGGCGACATGACCAACAGCACGAAATCTAAAATCCAAGAAAAGCTGTTCAATGTCGGTGAGAGAATTGCGCGGGTTAAATCTGTCGCCGCGGCAGTCGAGGGGCAGATTGACCAGATGCTTACCTTCCAAGGCCGCTTTAAGGTCAAGACATTCGCGGCGCTGGAAAAGATGGGTGTCAAGCTAAACCCAGAGCAGCGGGAAATAGTTTCCGATTTTTCCAAAGCATCCCGGCGATTCAAGGTGGACATCTCATTATTGATGAATGAATTGTCAGGTGCTGCGGTTAGCCCTGAGGAAGCCACCCGGATTCGCGGCGGATCATTTGATTTCGAGGGTGACAGTCCTACAGAGTTTAAATCTAAAATGAAGGACACGCTGCAACAGCTCAAATCCGCTCAAATGCGGTTGTCTTATCTCAATAAGACGGGGCGTCTTGGTGATGCTGTTAAAAACAAGTTCAAATCCCTGCCGTTGGGTTCCATCCCGCAGCTTGTAAATACGGAAACATTGCGTATTCGCTCAGAAGTTAAAGCCGCCAACCCTGGGATGTCTGATGCGAATGTAGATGCGAATGTGGGCGCTGAGTTGCGCCAGTTGTTTGGAGGTTAATATGGACCCTGTTGCGGAAAGTTTCCTAGATGAGTCATTCTCGGTAAGTGGTCCCAAGCCAGACGCGAACCACACCGATCCCGCCGCGGCCAAGTTCTTACAGGAATCTGGATTTGAGCCGCTTGTGGCCCCAGGCGGGGGCGTTGCCGGTGATGTCCCCGCGCCGGAAAAGAACGAAGGCTTCCTGGCTTCGGTAAAGAAGTTTGTTATGGGAGATAACGAATTTGATTATCCAGAGCCGCCACCGAGCCTGTTGGGTGTTCGACAGGTGCAGCCTGACGGCACAAGGAGCGGCCCTAATTTGGGGTTTGGTCTGACGTTAGAGCCTAGCGGTGACGGCAAATTCAACATCTTCAAAAAGCATTTTCCCGACGCGACAAAGGGCAAGGATAAGAACGGCAATGTGTTTGCTGTGATGGGCGACGGTCGCAGGTTCTATATGAACCGCTCTGGTGCTTCATCTGCTGACATTGACGAGGTTATGTCTGATCTGGCGATGGGCATTCTATTTGGTGCTGGTGGTGCGAAACTTGGTGGCCGCGTTGGCGGGAACGCTGGACGTATTGCCGGAGGCACTACAGGCGGCGCTGCGGAAAGCGTGGTCAAGCAGACACTAAGCGACCTTGCAGGAAGTGAGCAGGGGCTGGACCTGTTCAATGTTATGGTCACGGCTTTGTTCGGTGGTGCCGGTGAAAGCGTCGGGCTTGGGTTTGATGCTGTTAGCAACATCTTAAAGAACGTGTTTTCTAAAGGTGGTTACGACCCCAAAACGGGCGCGATATCAGAGGAAGCGGCTAACCTGTTAAAGAGCATTGACGTAGACGTTGACCAGATCACGCCCGCCATTGCAGAGCGGCTCCACAAGCTATCTAACCTTGTAGACGATGTGCCGGTAGAGGGGATTAACCGCGCAGCACAAGCAGAGGCGCTGCCTGTTCCCGTACCTCTAACGAGGGGTGATGTTACTCGCAATGCTGACGATCAGATGTTTGAGAGTGACGCGGCCAAGGGTATGTTTGGCGAGGTTCCAAGAGACACACTAAAGTCATCAAACGCCGCCAAAGATCAGGCGTTAAAAGAAAACGCCGATATCATGCAGGGCAACCTTAGTGGCGGCGGGATGCAAGTTGATGTCGCGGGTGATGGTGCCGCTGCTGTGCAAAAGCGTCTGGTTTCCGTTAAGGATGGGATCAAGGTTCTGGAGGATGAGGCGTTTGCACTTGCGCGAGGTTCTGACGCTGCAATCAATACAAAGTTCGCCACAATGGTCGTTAAACCACGGCTTACAGCTGCGCTGGATGCTAGAGATTTAGACCTAGACGCCATGCCAGCAGTTCGGCAGTCGCTGAAGTTCTTTGACAAGAAGGTCGGCACAGGTGATGCAGTTAGTATAGGTGATATGGAACGCTGGCGGCGTAATGCCGTGCAGATTGAGAAAGCACAAAGCAAGTCAATGGATGGCGCTGGACCGCAGTCTGCAATGGCAATGCGCGAGATGATAAACACATACGACGGCACCATGCTCGATCTAGTTAATCGTGGGCTTGTCGAGGGTGATCCCGCAGTTGTTGGCAACTGGGTTAAAGCTAGGATGACCACTGAGCGAATGCGCGAGATATTCAATAGTAAAGACATCATTGAGCAACTTACAGAAGCCACTAACTCCGGACGGCTGGCTGTGGGTGCTGATGACGCCGTTGATATCATCTTTGGGCGCGGCAAGTTGGGTGCCACAAAGGGGCTAGAGGCACAGTTAAAAGCGCTCAAGGATGTTTTAATTCAGAACGGTGGAAAAGCTGAATGGGATGCATTGCGCGAGGAAGGGTTTTTGCGGCTGTTGCGTACCCAAGGGAAGGGCAATAACCGGGGCGCTGATGGAAAGCGTATCTTCTCCGGTGACAAATTCGCCACGGCATTAGATGACGCTGTAGCAGATTCACGCGGGGCGATGCGTGTTCTTTTTGAGCCAGAAGAATTAAAGGCGTTCCAGCAATTACGTGATGTGGCGTTGTCGGCAACAAACACGGTCGAGGGTGGAAAGAACTTCTCCAACAGCGGCGCGTCTGTGGCTGGATTAATCCGTGGCATAATTGGCAACGGGAAATTAGGCCAAGCGTCCACAGCCATCATAGAGCGTATTTTAGAGCCGTTTAACGTGGTCGCTAAACGAACAAAGGCGCGAGATGCGGTTTCCGGTGTTCGGCCTAAAGCCAAAACCACCATAGGCTTCGGCGCGAGTATTGGAACAGCTACCTCACCAGATCAAGACGATTAACGGAGCCAATAAATGCCAAATTCCCCTTATACACCCCAAAGCACGCCTGCGACATATAACGCAAGCCCACCCGCAGATGATGGTAGCGCTGTTGCGAGCAACCAAATTGATTGGTCGAAAATTAAGACCAAGATAGGCGATGCGCTAGACACATTCTGCACGAACATTGACAGCGCTTTACAGACAGCCTTCGGCAAGGTGCCTAACCTTGATGCTGACGAGCAAAACACTTTCCAAGGCGTTGTCGCTTTTACATCGTCAGAACTAACTATAGCTAGTGGTTCGATCACAGCCACACGCACACATCACACTGTAGATACGGAATCAGACGCCGCGACAGACGACCTAGATACAATTGCGGTTGGGTCTGTGCCTGATGGTGCGGTGCTGTACCTCGGGCAGAATAACGCAAGCCGTGACGTAACTGTTAAGCACGGCACGGGCAATATATTCTTGCAGCGCGGTGGTGATTACACGCTTGACGATTCAAACCACAGGCTAGAATTAATCCGCGATGGCGCTAACTGGTATGAAGTCGGACAAAGGGTTGCGGGCCAAATCGTCCAAGCAGTTCACACAACGAGCGGAACGCTGGTTACGGGCACAACCACAATCCCCAATGATGACACTATCCCACAGAACACAGAAGGCGTTGCAGCCCCTGCGTTGGATACGGAAATAACGCCGACCAATACGACAAATAGGCTGCTGGTGGAGTGCTTTGTTTATGCATCAAACGATGCCGCAGAGGCGCTTGCTATAGCGTTATTCCAAGACTCCACAGCAGGAGCGCTTGCTACTGGGTATGGTCACGGGTTTGGTAGTTCGCAGGGCGACCCTGGACCGTTGATTATCCGCCACGAAATGGCAGCGGGCACTGTAAGCGCTACGACATTCAAGGTTCGGGTAGGCGCTACAGGGGCGGGCACAACATCAATAAACGGTACTGGTGGTGTTGCCAAGCATGGTGGCGTGTTGGCGAGTCATATCCGCGTAACAGAGCTAACATCATAAAATGACTGAGCAGCTTTTTGTTAAGCTGGCAGCGGAGTGGGGGCCGTGGGCAGTCGTGGCTTTCATGTTGTGGCGGTGTATGCGGCGGCAAAATGAACGTGAGGACCGACTTGCAGAGGCATTACGGGATAGCGCAGCAGCAATGCAGGAGTTGTCCTCTTGGCTCAAGTCGAAAATCTAATACAGGAGCATTTTTTGAAATCTGCCAAAAGGTTTTTGGGTGTTGGCGATGATTTCCAGTGCGTCCTAAGGGAACACCACGAAACGGTACAGGTTCTGCGTGGGAACATAGAAAAGGCAACCGCTGAATTATATGGCGCTATATCGGATATTGTAGACAATGACTGCTGACCAACTAGTTTTAGGACAGAATTTAGTCTGGATTTTCTTTTCGTCTACTGTGGCTATTTTCTTCGCATGGACTGCTTGGCCGCGCTTCTGTGCCGAGGGTTTCTCCCGTGGAGTGCGCGTGATGGTCGGCGTTTCAATGGTTGGTGTTGGCTGCGCCTGTGCATCGATCATACTGGGCTTTGTGGCGCTGGTTTCGCACGCAAGGTGACGATAGCACAGCGCTTTGGTTTGTGAATAACGCAGATTGGTTGCTGTTGGCTGTGCTGATTATCGCGTTTGGCTACATCCTGCATTTAGCGCCGCTGCTCACTAAGATGGTGGGCCATTGGTGGATTTTAGGCGGGCTATGCCTAGCTGTTGGTATTTTCTTTTCCGCAATCCTCATAACATAAGGTAAACCCCATGTTTTTAAGGCCATAGCCGTCCTTTTGGGCGGCTTTTTAGTATCCGCTGCACATGCTGGTTCCCCCGGCGCTATCGCCTTCACATATGCAGTTTGCTCTGAATCCGGCGTTGCTTCTGTGGTTGATGCCGCCGAAATTAGCCACGCAGCGACAGTCTCGGCTATCGTCGAGCAGCAAGCGGCCCAAGCGTGCGCGGTTTCCACCACTCCTTTCCCTGTTCTGCTTCTAGAACGCACTTCCACATACCAAGATTTTGAAAACGACAATATGGAGATTTGGCGTGTCACTGGACCCGATGGCAAGCCAATCGAGCAACGCCTTTTTATCTGGACAAAAGCAGACCCCTCTATCTAGCACCGAAACCACAGATAGGTGATTAATGGCATTCGCCCTTGACCCTGAGTTAGAGCGTTATACTACACCAACACAATGGAAATATTTGCAAGCGTGGGAAACCCACGGCAGTGAATTACAAGCCGCCGCCGCACTAGGTATCCGTAAAAATTCAATCTCGCAGGCATGGCGAGCGGTACAGAAAAAGGCCGCAGCCCGTGGTTATTCGCCCGAGCAAGGTGTTATAAAGACCACACCAGAAGGTTTCCACGTTAAAGGCACCAGCACGCTATATGACGCTGACGGCGAGCAGGTCATGCAGTGGGTCAAGACCGGCCAAGACCAAGAGCAGCAAGACGAGGCCATACAGGCAGCTATTGCTGGATTTGCGGATGTGGTGCCAAGGGCAAAGCCTCGCAAGGCAGTAAATAAGGATTACAATAAAGACCTGCTCGCAGCTTACCCTATAGGAGACCACCATCTTGGGATGCTTAGTTGGCGACCCGAATCTGGCGCGGATTGGGACATAGATTTAGGTGAAAAGACCTTAATCGGGGCGATGGACCATCTAGTAGACACTGCGCCCCATGCAGAGACAGCCTTGATCGCGTTCCTGGGCGATTATATGCACTACGATTCCTATAGTGTGAGCACCCCAAAATCCAACAACCAACTTGACAGCGACACCCGTTTCCCTAAATTGGTGCGGGTTGCTATTCGTTCCATGCGGTATTTGATAGAACGGGCGCTTGATAAGCATAAGACAGTCAATGTGATTGTAGAGGCTGGTAATCACGATGTTGCCAGCTCAGTATTCTTGCGTGAATGCCTCTATAATATTTACGAGAATGAGCCCCGCGTTGTTGTTGATGATGCGCCGGGCCACTTTCATTATTTCCGGTTCGGCTCTGTATTCATCGGCACACATCACGGTGATACCGTCCGCATAGGTGGGAGGGGCACCAAGCTAGGGGACCGCCTACCGCTCATTATGGCGGCGGATAGGCCCGAAGATTGGGGCTCTAGCACTCATCGTTATTGGTGGACCGGCCACATACACCACGACCGCGTTGTAGATCATACAGGGTGCCGCGTTGAATCCTTCCGCGTGCTTGCCCCAGGCGATGCTTGGCACAACGAGAGCGGCTATCGCGCAGCCCGAGACATGAAGGCCGTTGTTTTACACAAAACCCACGGTGAGGTTGCCCGCCATGTGGTCAACCCGGACATGCTCTTATGATTCCTGACCGCAGACCCTGCACAAACATCAAGATAGACAATTTTGTTGTCACGATTGGCTACCATCCCAACACAGGCGCTGTGTGTGAGGCGTTTATTAGTGAGCGGGGGAAGCCCGGAGAACTAAACGACACATTAGCGCGGATTGGAACCGTCATTTCTAAGGCGATCCAAGGCGAGGATTTAGATGACATACAATTGGATAACATCCTTGGAGAATTGGATACATGGGCGGACAAACTCGCATAATTCCAGTGCGGACGGAGTGGGACACTGTGACGATCACGGTCTACGAACACGGCGAGGGGACGCCTGTTGCCGTGCGGGAATTGACGCCACAGCACGCGATAAGGCTCGCCTACAACATTCTAAAGGCAGCTCTACAATGATTTTACGTCTAATGGAGATGCTAAAAAAGGATGAGGGATTCCGACCCTACCCTTATGACGATATCACGGGCATGCCAATCCCTATGCACGGCGACATTCTAATCAAAGGTTATGCGACGACAGGCTACGGCTGGAACATGGACGCACTGCCTATCTCCAAAGAGGCCGCAGAGTTTATCCTTGGGGAGCATGTAAACCAGACCCTAAAAGAAATGGGCGACCAATGGCCTTGGTGGCGTGACTTGCCCGAGCTGGCACAAATCGGGCTGGCAAATATGACATTCAACATGGGGTTATCTCGTACCCGTGGCTTTAAAAAGATGCTTCTCGCCTTGCAGCGTGGGGACTTTGAGACTGCGGCGGATGAGGCGCTAGACTCCACATGGGCAACACAAGTAGGCGCTAGGGCAGAGCGTATAGCTGAACTTTATCGGGCTTGTGCGTTGTAACAACTTGTAACAAAGGAGCCGTCATGGCTGATGAAATCGAGTTTAAAGATGTAGACGTTCGCAAGGCCGCAGACCAAATCAAAATGCTGCGTGGCAAGCGTGAGAGCCTTGTTATGTCGATTGCCGAGATTGATAAAGTCATTGGCGGTGCTAAAGCGTTCAACGGGTTCAACGCTGAATCCATCATAGCTACATTCCAAAAATACAAGCCAATGCTCGTTAAGGCTGGTTTTGCCGCAGGTGGTGGCGGGCTGTTCAGCTTTCTACCACAAATTAAGTCGCTTTTGGGCGGGCTTCTCGGTTAATGAAGAACCCATATCCTAAAAAGTCGGTAGAGATTATAGGCTATGAATACCTAACGCCCCTGCATTTAGTCCGGGCCTTGAACGCTCCCAAGGTGCGTAAGGGCAGGGATGCTATGTATATTCTGGCCGAGGATTTTGTGGTTTCATATCGCACGGCAGACGATAAGTTGCATTTTGTGACAGCCCCTGCGGGAATGGTGACAGACTTAACCAGTTCGCCGGTTCATTCCGTGGTGGCACCAACCGGCCCTTGGCTAGAGGCCGCAATCATCCATGACTTTTTATATGTCGCATGGGAGGCGATCCCTGGCGCTCTGGGGGATAGTTACAAAACCACCAAGCAAGACCGTGCCTTTGCCGACGACATGCTACATGCTGGATGCAAGGCCGCTGGAGTCGGATGGTTCAAGCGCAACATGATTTATGCCGCTGTTCGTGCCGGGGGCTGGAAACCTTTTTATGAGGCTGATGGCGTTAGCTTTTTAACCGCAAAACAACTTGACGAGGTTCTAGATGCGAAAGGCTGTTAGAATGCCACGCGGGCAATACTCATGTGTTTACCGCAACCGCTCCACAATATCATCCACCTAACACCAACCCTTCCTTTTCCCGCCTAGATACTTCCGCCCGTGCCCGCCGCTAATCATAGCCGCCGCCACATCTACGCCCGCCTTGGTTTTTACAACAGAAACCACACGGCCCGCGTACTTCCCAAGGCTGACCCTTTCCAGATACACTAGACCTCCGCCTAGCAACTTCTTTAATGCTTGCTTGGCTTCTGCGGCTGCTGCCTTTTCCACAGCACACTTACCCCGCATCTCTGGGGCGTCCATGCCGTGAATCCGCACATTGACACCCACTTTTACCTGCGGCCATACCAAAACTTCGGCGTGGAAGCTATCACCGTCGATAACCTTCACAATGCGCGCCAAAATAGGCCCCTGTATAACCTCTGCCGCGCTTAATAGGGGAATATGCCAAAAAATAGCTAAGGCGCACAGTAGCGCCATTTTAAGCCTCATGGGGCGGAGTCCTTAAATTGTTCTGGTAATGTTTCTAAAGCTGCACGGTCAAACTCGCATCCATTCTCACGCAGCACTCGCGCCACAATGTCACGCTTAGAGCAGACGTACCCTATATCGTACCAGCCACCGTTAGCGTCTTTCCGTCGCTGCACGACCCATTGCATACTATCTGACCGCATACGTGCATTTGGCCCAAGGGTTAGCCGCCAACCGTTGTCCTTCTGTGCCATCAGCTTTTCTCCTGGCCTGTATTGACCAAGTATGAGTGATAGTCCTCAACTGGGAACTTCCGCCAACCACCACTGTCTGCGCATGTCACCCAAACCGTCTCTGAAAATTCGCCACCACTGATAGCCACATCGTCAAATGTGTCGTCTGTTCGGTGCGGCCAAATCACACCCCCCAGGGGAGGGCATTTTTTTAAATTCACACACGCTAGGGTCTGTTGCTTCGTCCACGACCCAAAATAACTCCTTAATAGATTCGGCGCTTACGACTGCCACTGGCTCACCGCCATTGATTAGCCTGACCACATATCCCGGCATTATGGAAAACTCTCTATATCAACCTATTGATGTAAATTGTAATAATGGGTTGACACAACATAGTGTAAATGGCCGCGCAACAATATTACAACGCTAAATAATTGGCTTTTATCGTTTCTTTTCAATTGTTTCATCTCAGTTGGGGGTCTATGTGTTTAGTGGCCGCACTAACTAGATATAGTGTTAGGCGCATAATATATATTATGTCAAAACAACAGGTTATGCACAAAATAGGGTAGATAATCAACCTTGTCAATTGTGCTGTTAAACATCAGTTAATCTAGTCATCCTTGTGTGTTAGTTCCCCCTTGCCAAGCCTCACAGATAGCGGCACGCCTGCCACCACACTATCCCATCCACGACATGCGCCATAAATTTGTGACATGCGCGACCACTCGCCTATGGCTGTGCATCCCCATGTTTGCTCGATTATCGTTGCTAACGTCCTGAGTTCCCCGACAATCTGCGGCATGGAGTGGGGGTCAGTCAAAGGTATGTGCAGTCTGACCGTATCCTTAACCATCGACTTCATTAAAATTTCTGTAGGTGACAGGCGCACGTCTCCGCTTTCCCGCAGCTTAACTATATTTTCTAGTGGGTGGTTCTGTACCATCAGCTTTGCTCCTTTGTTGGCACGCCGCAGGCATCAAAAACAGCCCGGTAGACCGCAGCAACATGCTCCGCCGCAAGATCGTCGGACGACGGGTGCGTGTTAGTTTCGGGTAGGCCCATCACTCGGCAGACAACCGCTGACAGGGCTTCGATGTCTTCGTCTTCAGGCTTCTCTGGTATTACTGCATATTGCTTTCCAATCATCGTCCCGGCTTGGTGGGTATGCTCCACCACACGCCACCAGTTTTTGCGCGCTCCGTGGAATAGCCGCGCCATTTGCTCTGCCTCGTGGTTTTGGTTTTCCAAGCCGATAGCTATTTCACGCAAGCACTGCGGCGAAAGCATGTCTGGGTAATCTGGGTCTGGCCTTGGCTCTGTCATATTTTGTCGCTCCTTCGCTCCCTACCGACCACAAACGCAGTCAACTTCCAAAACATTTTCTTACCCTCCAATGAGGTCCAAGACCTCGCACTTCAATGCTTCTGAATCCATGCCGGGAATAATCCGTGTGCAGATTAACTTGACGGCGCTGTCATAAAATTCCACGAACTCGATTTCATCCATTTTGTTAAATGCAATTGAACCGGGCATAACCTCAGTAGCGCCACCTGGCCTTACAAATTCCTCCGTCACACCAAGCGCGATTTTAATAGCGCCCTTAAATTTCTCCAGCGTTGGATACCGCTCGGCCATATCATCGGGTAGCGTCTGATAAACCGCACCTATTAACGCATGATATTTGCGGTTAAAATCTGGATTGCGTTGTAACCGGATTTGGACTTTAGCAATCGCGCCATGTTTTATTTTCCCCACGCGCTCTAGTCCGCGCTCATCTATCACAACAAAGCACGGGGCTAAAACCTCATCGCCATTATGCGGGATTTTAGCGTCGAGCCGCTTCATTAAAAAGCTATTCGCCATCGCTAATATCCCGCTCTGCTATTGCACACAAAAAGTCACAATCCGCAACAATTGGGTCTGTCGTCGGCCAGTCTGCCGGGATCTCGTCAATAAACACCCGATCTCCCTTCACTCGCGCGAGTCTCACACCTAAATCGCGTGACAACCTCGCCATGCGGTCAAATTTGTCGGGGAATTCCTTTCGGATCAGCGCCCAATAATTAGGGCTTGTAGCCTTAACGCAAGGTAGACAATTAGCGTTGTGAAATCCCATTGCGTAGGTGATAGGCGGCGCAATTCCGGCGCGTGATAGCATCTTTATGCAAGCGGCTTTTGTTAGCCCCCGCTCAATCAATGGCGTCTCAATCGTTAGCTCGAAGTGGTTTTCTGTGAGCCGCTTTGCGCGGGCAACATCTGAGCTATCTGCGGTATAGCCGAAAACGTGACTATCACCCTCTACACGCTGAAAATCCTGGCGGGGTATAATTTTTAACTCGCTTGTGCAGCGTGCGCCTTTAATGCCCGCAAGCCAGCGTGTTTTCTCCCAAACGTCCCAAGTATCCTTGTATTCGTCATTTTTGAGGGTAATAATTTCTTGCCCAAACCAAGCCGCGCAATCTGCCTCGAAGCGATCATTGTCTTCATGCTCGGCCCCTGTATCGCAACGGCAAATCACAACTTCACCCTCACGCATGTCTTTGAGTGTAAGCTGAGTTGCGATGGCAGATGCGGCACCTGCCGAGAACCAACAAATTGTTCGTTGGTCAACCATCACGTTCTACCGTTTCACCGCTGATTTTACGTTTAAATCTACTTTGCGGCCTCTGTGATTTAAGGCCAAATGTCTTTTTACGGATTCTATCAGCCTTTGCCATGCGCGGCCTATCCTCTGTATGAGTTTTGGTTTTGTGGCAGTTTCGACAGAGAGCGCGGCAGTTTGATAGCTCTGCCGCGCCGCCCAATCCATCGGGGATGATGTGGTCAAATTCTGGCCCGAATCCAATTCGGAACTCCGCGCCACAATTCTCGCAGCGCCCGCCGCAGCGCTCAAACGCTGCGCTGCGGACTTTTGCCGGGAACTCTGTGCGCGCCATGACATTAAAACGGGATTTCATCATCTAGTGGGGCTTCGCCTTCAAGCCCACCAACAGGCGCGGGCTCCGGCTCGGGTAAGTCCTTTATGCCCAGTTTTTCAGAGACTTGGATGCTCATATATTTTGAGCCGCTGTTGGCCGTTTTAAGCCAGACCGCAATCCGCATTTCTTTGCCGTCTGCATCGTAGAATGGGCCTGTATAGTCTGGGTGACTATCCGTTTGCTTTTTGTCGTTTTTGAATAACGCGCCGGTCCAAGGTTTATTTTCATAAGCCATTTATGCTGCCTCTCGTTGGGATAAATCACTGAGTTTTTGTTTCCACTGCGCGGCCATGATTTTATGGATTGCGCTAAAGTTGGACTTTAGGGTTTCGAGCGTTTCTAGATTGTCACCCCGCAACTTGTTGAGTGCATCAACGTCCACAGCCTCACTGACCCGTGACCGGAACTCTTTGTCGAACACCGTTAAATTGCGGGCGTCTATTGTATAGGATGTTTGTTCCCAGAAACTATCCACAGCTTCGCTATCTGGGATTGGAGATTCGTTCGGGCTGGCGGGCTTGGCGGGCTCGCGTCCCTTACTGCGGTCCAAATTAATCGGCGGCGCTTCACTGCTATCCGTGCCAAGCAAACGCTCCAGCTTTGGCATTTCAGACTGTAGAATGGCGCGGCCATTTTGGGTTAGTTTGACCCACGGTGATTTAAGGCTGTATAGATAACGCCCTATACCCCAAAGAACCGCAGCACGCTTGAATGCGTCAGACAATGCGCCCTTTTCGCCTTCAATGTCGCTATCACCTGCGCCGTTTGCTTTTGTGACCCACTCGCCATCAACTTTAACAGCTAACTCGCAGACGGTTTTTTGTGCAGCGTGACTGTATTTGCACTGCCAATTCTCAGGCCCACACACATCGTCAAGCCGGTCCATAACGTCTCTGGCATCGAGATACGAAAGCGCAATTGCTGTGTTATCCTTACCCTTTGCACCGATCCTCCAATGGATTGAGTGAGGCGGGAATGGAGCGGATAATGCTTTCAAGTATTCAGTCATAATAATCCTCTAGTTGCTTTACTAGGTCAGCTATTGCGTTCCATTTGGTGCCCCCATACCCGATAGGCTGCGGCGGTTCGTAATCGTCAGTCACAGCTATCCACTCGAAGCCTCTGTCTGAGATTGGCGGCTTTTCGTGGCGTACCTTTATTGTGAATATGTCAGGTGATTCGACCTTCGGCCTGTGGTCGCTGCAATGCGAGAAACCGTGGTCGCCAGGGCCAAACTCCGCGCCGCACTGGCTGCAAAAAGTGCTTTCAAATCTAGCCAAGGGCTTTCTCCTCATCCACCATGCAAATCTCTGCATTTGCCAAAATAGGGCAAGCAAGCAGTTGCTCCATACGCTCTAACGCCTTGGGCCGCGTGATTTCATCATTAAAGTATGCGTCACAAACTCGCTCGCATTCGGCAATCCAAGCGTCCTTGCCCCCTGCCATTAGACTAAGCCCCTGTCTCTGGCTGCTTCATATGCATAGTCCGCAGCGCCATCTTGGCGGCCAATCTCTTCATCTTTGGCGGCTTCAATTAATTCCTCACGCATTTCGTCGGAATCCAAAATCTCATCAAGCAGCCCATACAACCGCACTGAATGAGTTGACCACGGCGCTGCACTATCTGTGCGCGTCTGGACTTTCAGAATGTCGATTTCGTCAGGGTCTGCGGGGCTGTCATTTTCATCGTATCGGATGCGGGCAGGGGAACCGAATGTTACTGAGTAATCAATCCGCACATCCAAACCCAAGTAAAATGAACCGCATTCGATGGTTATTTCTGTGTCGTGTCGGTAGTTCATGCTGCTAACCTATCGCGCTTGGTTTCCTCTTTCAGCAAGTCGCAAATTCCACGCATTTCCCTGCGTTCGTCAGGTGTGGCGGATTCCATGCTTTCCAGTATCCTCGCAGCGGTTGTGCGCAGCGCGTGCAAATCCATTTCAAAAATTACCCGTGTGTCCATATCAAAAGCCCTCCCGTGGGTACGCAAGCGCAACGCCTACGCAGATCGCAAATGCAATTAGTGCCAGCGCATGTAAGACATAAGATATTGCTTTCCATGTGGTGATTTCGACCATTTGACCGCCGTCTGTGTTGCCGTCGTCTGCAATAACTATGTGGCGGCTCATGCGCCTTGCCTCGCGTTTAACTCGTCAGCAATTTCGACAAGGGCGAGGCTGATAGTCGCTTGGTGTTCTTCCAGCGCAAACCCCAAGTCCTCAAGGGGGCCAGCAATGTCTGCGGTGGTCACATCTGCAATGGCGTCGATTTCAGACCGGCACTGCTTGATTGCGATTAAGGCGTCTTTATATTCGCACTCAGCTACGCCTAAGTCTGACGCGCTCTGCGATGATACTGATTTGAGTACGGTTGTGGTGTGTATCGGCAAAGCGCTGATGCTGAGCCCGTCTACAGTTGCTAGTGGTGGCTGTCGAATGATTTTCACTTGTCATCTCCCGTTTGCCTAAAGAGAGATTATAGAAAATCAAAAACAACTGCAATAGTTTTTTTGTATTTCTAAGTTTTAATTTTAGCTTTTCCGCATTTGACTAGCAAAGTTATGCGCCTCGCAGCGGCAACTTGCGCAACACGCAACCGCCTTGGAGCGCGTCTCTTACGGTGAGCTACTTTACTATGTCGGGGGGGGGGGGCCTGATCATCTTCACGCATATCTAGATTATACGCGGATTTATAACATCTGCAAGGCGTGTGCTATTTTGACCCAGTAAAAAGAACAAGGTTGTGCGCTGTGCGGTTCGCAACATCTGGCGCACATTTGTCATCGGCAGCTATTGCGCTATAAACGTGCGCTATCACCTTTGCGAGTTCTGCGGGCGGCACAATAACGCCCATATCCACTATTTGCTGGTTAGTAGCCTCCATCGCAATCGTGAGTATTTCGCGGTCAACCTTCTGTGTAGAGCCGGATAATTCTAGCCCGCACTGCCGCAGAAAATCAGAGGCGTTCATTCTTAAAAATGCAGCAAGAATCTCCACCTCTTCAAGTTTAATTGACCTATTGCCACTTAGAAGCTGTGAAACCGCGCCGGAAGTTCGCGAAATAGCCACAGCAAGATCGGCTTGCGTTTTGCCTATTTCGCGTAGCCGCTCTTTAATCCATTCAGTCTTCATTTCGCATATTAACCTTTTATTAGCTTTTAAGTGATCCCGGTTTACAAAAATAAGTCCTTAGATTATCAAAAAACTAGTTGTAGACATTTTTGATTTTCTATAATTTGGTATTTATGGAAACACGCACCAGCAGTCACCCCGCTCAAATCGTCCGCCGCCAATTCAAGGCGCACGGTGTAGATTTAGCGATAGAACTCGGCCTATCTCACTCAGCGGCTCACCAATGGCAACTAATACCGGCCCGCCACCACTTTGACGTTATCCGGCTTGCCACAGCCAACGGTCTAAATCTCGAAATTGAAGATTTATCTATGACCGCAGAGCAAAAACAAAAAATCAAAAAAGGTCTTTCTGGTGCTTCCAGCCCATCTAACGCAAGCACTCAGGCTTTTAAAAGGAGGGCGGCACCACTAACGCACATGGTTAATGAAAAGTAAACAACCAAATAAAGGGAAACTCAAATGACTGAATTAGATTTTGGAAAGTGGCAAAAACAGACGCTCGAAATTGAGTGTGAAAACTGGAAACGCAGGGCGCTAATCGCTGAGAATAACCTTGAAACGCTGGAGGCTAAATTAGACAAGCTGCACCGCGAATTTATCGACCGCGCTTGGTTCGATTATAATTCAAAGATCGCTCTTTCCAACAATGCTACTGCACGGGCGGCAGCAGAATGACCGCCGCTGAGTGGACGACAGCCGAGATCGAGCTTTTAACGCGGCTCTGGAAAGAGGGTTTAACCGCTGGCAGCATTGCTAAGAAATTCCCCACACGGTCACGAAACGCAGTTATTGGCAAGGCCCATAGACTTTGCTTACCAGGCCGTGTCAGCCCTATCAAGGTCGCGGACAAACCCATCCACACCGAGCAATCGTGGGCAGTTGACTGCTGTAAGTGGATCGAGGCTGACCCTTTAATTAATCCCACATTTTGCGGTCGGCAAACACACGGCGGATCATGGTGCGATGAACACCGCGCCATCGTCTTCAAGCCATCCAAAGAGCAAGCAGCATGAACACTAGAACGCCTCTGGGCGTCAGCGGGGCCGGTTTCTCAACCTTTCCAGCGCCCCAAACGCGCGGTCCCGCTGTACCTTTTACCTCCCTCGCTATAGGCAGTGCAAAGCCGCCTGTAGCAAACTCGCCCGCTCCCATTAAAACCGGGGGCGGGCTCTTTTTTGAGGGTGCAGAATGAATGTTGAAAGTCTTGGATTTATTCAGCGGAATCGGTGGTTTCAGTCTTGGGCTGGAAAGGACCGGCGGCTTCAAAACGGTTGCATTCTGCGAGATAGAGCCGTTTTGCCAGCAAGTTTTAAAGAAGCATTGGCCGGATGTACCGATTTTCCCCGACGTAACGGAATTGAGTGCTGATGATGTCGGACCAATTGATGTTATTACTGGGGGGTTCCCCTGCCAAGACATATCGACGGCTGGCAAACAGTCAGGAATGGGTGGAGGAACACGCTCAGGATTATGGTCAGAAATCGCCCGTCTTATTGGCGAAATACGACCACGCTTCGCAATCGTGGAGAACGTGCCAAACCTGCTTTCTGGCCCAAGCGAGCGGCGAGGGCAATGGTTTGGCCGAGTTCTCGGAGACTTGGCCGCGCTCGGGTATGACGCGGAGTGGCACTGCATACCGGCTTCCTATGTTGGCCGACCGACCATTAGAGACAGGGTCTGGATTATGGCCTTCCCCAACCGCGTCGGATTGGAAAGAATCGGGGAAGATAAGCCGCTTGCGGGGTATATGGCTGGACCGCAGTTACAAACACCAAAAACGCCCCCAACACAAATTTGCAGCACTATTCGGACTCCTGGCAGGGCCAAATCTGTCTGCATGGATAATGGGCTTCCCAATTGGATGGGTGGATGGAAAGCATACGGAAACGCAGTCGTCCCGCAAATCCCCGAAATCATCGGCAGCGCCATCTTGCAAGCGGAGGGTTTAAATGAACACCGCGCGTAAGGGCAGGGCTTTTGAACATGAAGTGCGAAAGATATTCGAGGCTGCGGGATTCTCAGTGATTAGAGGGGCTGGCAGCAAGGGCCATTTCGACACGCCTGAAGGTGTCGTGAAGGCTGACCTGATCGCAAGTAAATCTCTTAGAAACACATATGAAGTCCAGATTATTGCGATGCAATGCAAGGTGAAGAAGTAATGTTTTATATTTATGTGTTGTCGTTGGTTTTATCTGTGGGTTTCGCTGCTGTGGCACTGTTTCTATCTGCACCAATGCCAGGAATCTGCATCTAATGCGCGGGCCGTTAGCACAAATGGTAGCCGCCGTGTCGCAAGAATTTGGCGTGCCAATCGACGAGATTAAAAGCAAATCCCGCAGTGGCGCAATCAACCCTGCACGATATGCGTTTATCTGGTTAGCAGAGATAAACGGCACCACACGCGGAAAACTTGGGCAGTTTTTAACCCGAGACAGATCAACCATCTATTCCGCGCGGAAGATGGCCGAGCGTTACAGGCGCACTTGTGAATCATACAAACACCGGACTGACGCCTTGCGGGCGCTATCATTTGAATGGGAGCGCGGCGAGTGAGTGTACATAAAATTTCCGCTGTTTTCCGTAATTCTAAGTCACAAGGGACGGCGCGTGTCGTGTTGCTTGCACTCGCAAACTATGCCGATGAAAAAGGTATTTGTTGGCCCGGATTCGGTTGCCTGTCCAGAGATGCAAACGTGGATCGCAGGAACATTATTCGGGCAATCAATGGCCTAATTAAATTAGGTGAAATTGAGAAAATAGGCACCGGCCCGCATGGGTCAAATAAGTACAAAATCACAGTTAGTAGTGGCGCAGGCGTCACTAGTGATACTGCCGCCACTAGTGACGATGGCGTCACCATAGGTAGTGGCGCAGGCGTCACTAGGGTAGTGGCGGAGGCGTCACCCAAACCGTCATTACACGTCAATAACACGTCAATAGAGATAGAGACTAAATTGAAGGGATCGAAAATTGCAGCAGATTGGAAACCTAGCGAAAGCGATTGTGCGTACGCAGCGAGCAAAGGGTACTCCGACAAGCAAATCGCCTGCCTTGCAGAAGGATTCTGCACCCACTGGTCAAGCGCTGACGCAAAAAAACCGCTCAAAAAGGATTGGAAGGCTACTTGGCGGAAGTGGGTCCAAAACGATATCAAATTTAACGGAAGCCCTGAGGAGCAACGATCCAAACATCGTAGCCGCGACGGTGGAGGCGTTGTTGCCGCCGTCCGTGAGATCGTCGATGACGCCGAAAGTACAAGTCCGGTTCGGCGGATACGGTACTGAAATTGATTTTAAAGGATTCGATTTTAATGGTGCGCCAGATGCGGATATAGCCGCGGCTAGGGCCATACTCGATGAAGCCAACGCCCTGTGCCCAAAACCCGTTGCCGCCAAGGCAGTGGCCGTTTTGAAGGCTAGAACCAAGTCCCGCGCTGAACAGGGCGACGACCTGAAATTGTTGATTGCGGTTTTCAGTGATGACTTGCAGCGATACCCGGCAGACGTGGTGATAGCCGCTTGCAGGGCATGGGGAGAAAACGAAATGTGGTTTCCGTCATGGTCTGAATTGAAGGGTGTATGTGAGTCAAAATTCCAGCGCAGACGCGCATTACAGGAGATATTGTCATGAGTTCAGCAGTAGAAATCCGCATTGCGTCAGACGGTCGGAAACGGCCCAAGGTCTACACACAAAATACACTCCACAATCTTGAAGTGGCATTGCGGAAATTGCGGCATCTGAAGGGGGATGAGAAAAAAATAGCCAAGCTGTACGGGGGTAGAGTGTATGGGTAAGCGGTTATCCAGTATAGCGCCAACATGGCTGCTTCTGCCTGCCGACATTTGCCACAACAAATACTTTCAGACTTCCGGCCTAGCTGACCGCTGCCAAAAGATTGTGAGCGTGGGCCGCGTGAGGTGGATACCCGACAGCCCCAGGCCTGGCAAGGATAACTGCGCATGGATGTTATTCGACAAGCGCCACAGCGGGAAAACTGAGTTTTATGCGAGGGCAGCTTAATGGCTGATTTATGGCTTACGCTTCACGCTGCTGGCCGTGCAAGCGAGCGGTTTCCCGGCGTGAATATCAGTGCAGCCCTGCGCCGTGCGGTTAGGCCGGATAAGGCTACTCGTATTGCTATTGGTGGCACGCTCAATAGTGAAATTTACACGTTGTGGGATGAGCAAACGGACGCAGGTTTTGTGGTTAGTCGGGCGAATGACTCTGTGATTACAGTTATCAGGCGCGGCAGTCGCTTGGCATTCTCCGCACGGCCTAAAAAGCGCAGGCGCAGCAGTGTAAAAGGGGGCCGCGAATATGGTTGATCCTGTCCAAATAGGCAACGCCACGCTGTATCAAGGCGATTGCATAGAAATCATGCCGACGCTTGGAATCGTCAACCATGTTATTACTGATCCTCCATATGAGAAAGAGGCACATAACCCGAATCGCCGCATTCAGCGCCGCGAGGGCATGGTGGCGGGGGCGTTAGAGTTTGGGCAGATAACGGAAGCTACCCGCGCGAATATAGCTTTCGGCTGTGCAAACCATTGTGATGGCTGGTTTATCGCATTCTGCCAAGCGGAGGGCGTTGCCCCATGGCGCGATTCTATCGAGGCGGCAGGGGCGAAATACAAATCTCCTATGATTTGGGTTAAGCCTGACGGAATGCCAAAATTCAATGGGCAGGGGCCGGGAATGGGATATGAGTCTATGGTTTCTGCGTGGTGCGGTAATGGTGTGGCGAAATGGAATGGTGGCGGACGACATGGCGTTTTTACCTTCCCGAAAGGAGAGGGAATATTAGCACAGCATCAAACACAAAAGCCCATTCGGTTAATGGCGCAGCTTGTTAGGCTGTTTAGCAACCAAGGCCACACAATCCTCGACCCATTTATGGGCAGCGGCACCACCGGCGTTGCTTGTGCCAAGCTAGGCCGCAAATTCATAGGCATAGAGTCAGAGCCGAAATATTTTGACATAGCTTGCGAGCGTATCCAGAAGGCTTATGACCAGCCTGATTTATTCATAGAACAGCCAAAGAAGGCAACCCAAGAAAAGATGGAGTTATAGTATGGCTAGGCGAGGACGACCGCGCAAGGCATTGCATAGCTACATGCCCACACGGGAACGTGCTAACCACGACACGGTTGTCATTGAGCGCGTGGAGGGTGAAAGTAAGGACATCCGTGACAGGGCCAGGGTATTAACGCCATGTCGCATAGATGAGATGTACCGGCGTAAACAGCTAACACCTAACCAATACCTGACCGCATGTGACGTTAAGAATTTAGCATATGCCGCCGTTGGTGAGCCGAGCGTGGTCAGCAGTTATTCAGACATGGTGGGGCAAGGCAGCATCGAGGGTGGGTTAGCACTCAAGGAGGATGCCTGGGAGCGCTATAAATCGCTAGAGGCAGTCGTTGGGCATACACGGTGGCGGGTCATACACAAGGTCTGTGTGGAGGACGTAGCCGCTGGCAGTCGTGTCCGCATGAAGTTTCTACGCGAGGGGCTGGATATGCTCGATGGGAGGGTGATGATATGAACGAAATTAATTTAAAAAATACTGCATTTTGTGCTTGCAGACACTCCGCACGCATGATAAAGGTTAAAAACATATTTAGAACTGTGTCTAGCCCGCTGAGAGAAATCTTTGGCGGGTTTTTCTATGGGGTGTGCATGACCAAGCAGTTAGCTAGGAGAATCGCACTATGTATGGTCT